>Ga0256405_10002500_pt1 | contig 41969 bp, 34 predicted proteins | sample RumenRJG_02DNA_FD_189096 | JGI IMG/M metagenome (GOLD analysis project Ga0256405, IMG submission 189096) | Bovine rumen microbial communities from Lethbridge, Alberta, Canada - RJG_02 | ecosystem: Host-associated > Mammals > Digestive system > Stomach > Rumen | place: Canada: Alberta... | reverse complement strand
GGAAGCGACTACGAGAAACTGGAAAGCGCGCGGCTGCTCAACAGCTCCGAATACACCCTGAACAGCGCACTCGGATATGTCTCGCTGAGGACATCGCTCCAAACAGACCAGGTGCTCGCCGTCGCCTACGAATATACCTACGGCGGCGTGACCTATCAAGTGGGAGAATTTGCATCCGACCTGCCCGACATCACACAGGCTCTGTTCGTGAAATCCCTGAAAAACACCAGCAACACACCTACACAAGGCAACTGGGACCTCATGATGAAGAACGTCTATTACCTCGCCTCGACGGTTGAGAAAGACAAGTTCCGACTCGACGTGAAATACCAGAGCGACACTGCCGGTGTCTATCTCACCTACATCCCCGAACAGCAAGTCAAGGAGACACCTATCATCCGACTATTAGGTGCCGACCGACTTGACAACAACATGAAGACCCATCCCAACGGATATTTCGACTACGTGGAAGGCTATACCGTCAGCAACGGATGCGTATTCTTCCCCGAAGCAGAGCCGTTCGGAGAATACATGCAAAAATATCTCACCTCGAAAGGCGTTGCCAGTGCCGACAAATACGTCTTCCAAGAACTCTACGACAGTACGAAGACCGTCGCCAAACAGATTGCCGAGAAAAACAAGTATGTGCTGATGGGACAGTTCCGGGGCACCTCTGCCAACGTCATATCGCTCGGTGCCTACAACGTGCCACAAGGTTCGGTCGTCGTAACGGCAGGCGGAGTGACGCTGACCGAGGGCGTGGACTACAGCGTGGACTATTCCGCAGGAGAGGTGACCATTCTCAATCAAAGCATCATCGATGCCGGGACATCGGTCAACGTATCACTTGAGAGCAACACCGACTACGCACAACAGCGAAAGACCATGTTCGGACTCAACTGGGAATACGACTTCTCAAGAGACTTCCAGATGAGCGGAACATTCCAACACCTGTCCGAACAACCGCTCACGACCAAAGTGTCGATGGGAGCCGAGCCGCTCAACAACACCCTCTGGGGCGTCAACCTCAACTGGAAGAAGGAAAGTCAGTGGCTCACCAACATGCTCGACAAGATTCCGTTCCTCAACGTCACACAACCTTCGCACATCTCGCTGAACGCCGAGTTCGCACATCTCATCGCAGGAAAGAGCAGAGGCGTGCAGGACAATGCCTCATATATCGACGACTTCGAGAACACCACCAATGCCATCGACGTGTCGGCACCCACATCATGGATTATCTCCAGCGTACCGTCCATGTTCCCCGAACAAAAAGACAAGACAGGACTCACCAGCGGATTCAACCGGTCACTGCTCGCGTGGTACAACATCGACCCACTCTTCACACGGCGCTCATCATCGCTCACACCCAGCCACATCAAGAGCGACCTCAATCAGTTGTCCAACCACTACGTCAGGGAAATCTACGCCAGCGACATCTATCCCAACCGCGGTCAGAGCAGCTACACCGGCGCTACCTCCACACTCCCCATACTCAACCTCGCCTTTTACCCCAAAGAAAGAGGACCGTACAATTTCAATCCCGACCTCAATGAGCAAGGACACCTGAAACAACCGGCGAACACATGGGGAGGAATGATGCGGAAACTCGACACCAACGACTTCGAAGCTGCCAACATCGAGTACATTGAATTCTGGATGCTTGACCCGTTCATCTATACCCGCGAACAAGGTATTGCCGACCAATACGGAGGCGACTTCTACATCAACCTCGGAGAAGTGAGCGAGGATATTCTGCGCGATGGCAAGAAGTTCTACGAGAGTGGTATGCCCGTCGACGGCTCGAACGCCTTCACCTACACACAGTGGGGTAAGATTCCCACGCAGTCGACCGTTACCTATGCCTTTGCCACGACAAGCGGCAGCCGCGCCCTGCAGGACGTGGGACTGAACGGACTGAACGACGAGGAGGAACGCTCGTTTGAACCCTATCAGGACTTCCTGCGCGAAATTCAGGGCAAGGTGTCGCCCGCCGTGTTTGACTCCATCATGAACGACCCTGCCAACGATAACTACCACTACTTCAGAGGCTCCGACTTCGACCAGATACAGGCTTCCATCCTGCAACGATACAAACGCATCAACAACCCGCAAGGCAACTCGCCCGACACCGATGCGAGAACCGAAGGCTATGACACGTCGTACAAGACCACTCCCGACGTGGAAGACATCAACCAAGACTTCACGCTCAACGAGTACGAGAAATACTATCAGTACAAAGTGTCCATACGCCCCGAAGACTTCAAGGTGGGACACAACTTCATCGTTGACAGCCGCGAAACAGCAGGAAAACTCAGAAACGGGGAAAACTACAACGTCACATGGTACCAGTTCCGCATACCGCTCGACAGATATGACCAACGCATCGGTTCCATCAACGACTTCACGAGCATCCGGTTCATGCGTATGTTCCTCACAGGATTTGAAAACCCCATCGTGCTGCGATTCGCCACACTCGACCTCGTGCGCGGAGAATGGAGAATCTATGAGCAACAGCTCACCAATTCCGCCAACTCCGGATACATGTCGGTCAGCGCCGTCAACATTGAGGAGAACAACGACAAGCAGCCCGTCAACTATATCCTGCCGCCGGGAATCAGCCGAAATCCCGACCCCACACAGCCGCAACTCGTAGAAAGCAACGAACAGGCACTCGACATCATCGTCAACAACCTCAGCACGGGAGAGTCGAAGGCCGTCTATAAAAACACGATGCTCGACCTCCGCCAGTACAAGCGCATGCAAATGTTCGTACACGCCAACGCACTGATGGAGAACACCACCGACCTGACCGACAACCAGCTGGCAGTGTTCGTGCGCATGGGAAGCGACTACAAGAGCAACTACTACGAATACGAAATACCCCTCAAACTCACGCCGCCGGACCATTACGACAAATACTCAACCGCCGACAAGCGCATCGTGTGGCCGGAGGAGAACATGCTCGACATACCGCTCAGCATCTTCACCGCACTCAAGAAACAAAGAAATATGGCGAAGGCTACAGGGGCAGCGTCTTACAACACAGCATTCTCCATCTACGACGAGGACAAGCCGAACAACAAGGTCACCATCATGGGTAATCCCACACTCGGCGAGGTGAAGACCATCATCATCGGCGTGCGCAACCTCTCCGGAACCAACAAATCGGGAGAAGTCTGGGTCAACGAGCTCAGGCTCAAGGAATACAACAACAACGGAGGATGGGCTGCACAAGCCAACCTGAACATGCAGCTGTCTGACTTCGGAACGGTCAACGTCTCTGGAAAATACATGACCGAAGGATTCGGCGGTCTCGAAGAAGGCATCAGTCAACGCGCAAAGGAGGACTACAAAGCGTACAGCATCACCACCAGCTTCGAACTCGGAAAATTCTTCCCCGAAAAAGCAAAGGTTTCTGCACCTATTTATTATAGTCGCACACAAGAAGAGCACCGACCGAAATACAATCCGCTCGACACCGACATGCTGCTCGACGATGCCCTCGATGCCGTCAACGAACAACATCAGAAAGACTCCATCGAATCCATCGCCGTCACCAAGACACTCTCCACCAACTTCGCCATATCCAACCTGCGCGTCGGCATACAGACGAAGGGACACCCCATGCCCTACGACCCAGCCAACTTCTCGCTATCGTACAGCCACTCACACCGCCACACCAGCGGACAGACTACCGTCTATGAGAACGAAGACAACTGGAGAGGCGCACTCAACTACAACTGGTCGCCTGTTTACAAGACATGGGAACCATTCAAAGGCATCAAGAGCAAGTCGAAATGGCTCGACATCATAAAGAGGTTCGGACTCAACTGGCTGCCACAGAACGTTGCATTCAACACTGAAATCCTGCGCAACTACTACGAACTGCAAGAGCGCGACATGGAAGACCTCGCAGGAGCAAGCCTCCCACTCACATTCAGCCAGCAATTCCTCTGGAACAGAGAATTCTCCATCAGATGGGACATCACCAAGAACCTGCACCTCAACTTCCAATCAGCCACACACGCTGAGGTGGAAGAACCATACACACCGGTCAACAAAGACCTCTACCCCGACCAGTATCAGGCATGGAAAGATTCCGTCAGGACATCGCTGCGACACCTCGGGACACCACTCGACTATAACCAGCATTTCAACGCGTCTTACCAGCTGCCGCTCAATCTCATACCCATCTTCTCCTGGATCAATGCCGATGCCAACTATACCGCCAACTATAACTGGGTGCGCGGAACGTCGCTCGAAGATGGCACGTCACTCGGAAACAGCATATCCAACAACCGGGAACTCAACATCAACACGACGTTCAATATGCAACGGCTATACGACCTCATACCATTCCTGAAAAAGACCAACCAACGGTTCAGCAGGTCCAATGTATCCTACGGCGACGAAAATACGAGGAAGAAGAAAACGCAACAAGGAACAACTGAGAAAGCATTGCCGCTCAACCAGCGCAGTTTCGAGCGCGAAATCAACATCGCGTCTGACACTGCCATCATCATCAACCACAACAAGAAGACAAAACGGTTCACCCTTACGGCAAAGACACCCGAGGGAAAGACCATCCACCTGAAATACCGCAAGATAGACGACAACAACATCAAAATCTTCAATAAGACGGACTCCGCCATCAGGGTAAAACTCACCGTGACACCCAAACAACCTCTCGACGAAAAGGGATGGTACAAGACAGCACAATGCGTGGCGCGGGTTCTCATGATGGTGCGCAACATCAACGTGTCCTACCGACACCAGCAGGCAATGGCTCTTCCGGGATTCATGCCGATGATTGGCAACGCATTCGGACAACACCGGGGCGAGCTCCTCGCACCGGGACTCGACTTCGCATTCGCAACGGCAGGGGAAAGCTACATCGAAAAAGCACGCAACAACAACTGGCTCCTCATTAATGAAAGCGTGCCCACACCTGCCGTCATCAGCAACAGCGAAGACATACAAATCAGAGTCACGCTCGAGCCTATCAAAGACCTCAAGATAGACCTCAACGCCACACGCCTCCAGAACAAGTCCAAGTCTATACAATATATGTACGCGGGAAATCCCACCACACAGACGGGCAACCTCACCATGACGACCATCGGACTGAAAGGCCTGTTCCAAAGCATCGGCGATGCGAAGAACTCATACCAGTCCAACACGTTCCTGCAATTCTGCAACCAAATCGACAGAATACAGCAACAAATCGAAAACCGATACGCCAGCACCACCTATCCGCAAGGGACTCCGCATGCCGGGAAACAGTTCGACCCGCAAAACGGAACCGTCAACAAATACAGTGCTGACGTGCTCATCCCTGCATTCATCAACACCTACACCTCCATGAGTTCCAAGGACAACCGCATCTTCCCGAAACTCATACAACTGCTGCCCAACTGGACACTCAGATACAGCGGACTGTCGCGCCTCGCACCATTCAGAGACCTCTTCAAGTCCGTCAACATCAACCACGCATACCGAAGCACATACGCCATCGGAAGCTACACCACGAACAGCAGCTGGATACAGGCAGAGGGAGAACTCGGATTCATCACAGACCCCACCACCAGCAACATCATACCGTCATCCATGTACAACGTGCCCATCGTGACGCTCACCGAAGCATTCTCACCGCTCCTCGGAATCGACGTGACACTGCACAACAATCTCACGTGCAAGGCTGAATACAAGACCACACGCAACGTCAGCCTCAGCACAACGAGCATACAAATCAACGAAGCACACACCAGCGACTACGTGCTCGGACTGGCATACAAAATCAACGACTTCAAGTTCAAACGGACACAGAAAAAGGTAAAACGCAACACCAGCGACAAGCAGCAACAGCAGACAAGCAACCAAAACACACAGAGGAAGCAATTCAACAACGACCTCAACCTCAGACTCGACATCGCATTCCGGAAACAAGCCAACATCACACGCGACATCGCATCGCTCCAATCGACAGCTTCGAGCGGTAACACCTCATTCCGCTTCTCATTCTTCGCAGACTATACCATCTCGAAACTGCTCACCATGAGCCTCTTCTACGACCGGCAGACGAACACGCCGCTGCTCGCCGCAAACGCCTATCCCACCACCACCCACGACTTCGGAGTAAGCCTCAAGTTCTCGCTGACGAGATAATTGACAATTAATAAATATGGTTAGAGTTAGTACTCCCAGTGCTCCCAGAGCTCATAGTGTTCCCGTCACTCCCAGAGCTCCCCAAAATCCCCTCCACAGCACATTCCCGCTTTTGTATATTTATGCGAGAGTGGAGCGACGGAAGGGAGTTTTGTAAATTCCTGAAATTCAACACATTAAGAGGTGCTTTCCAAAAGTTCAACTTTTAGCTTGCAAAAGTTGAACTTTTAGGAGGTGAAAGTTGAACTTTTAGAGTGCAAAAGTTCAACTTTTGGAAAGCGAAAGTTCAACCGTATATTTATACGCCCTTTTCCGTATGTTTATGCAGGTGTATTTTGCAGGTCATTCTCATGGAATTTTCATTGAATTTGCGTTCCCAAAGATATTTCTTCAGATTAAGAACGAAAAACATTTTTTTTTCGTAAATTTGCAGACGAAAGAGCAACTTAGCGAAAGATGAAATTCAGTGAAGTCATAGGACAACAGCAGGTCGCAGAAAGATTGCAGCAACTCGCCGACCAGCAGCGGGTGCCACATGCCATCATGATTTGCGGACCGCAAGGTGCGGGAAAAATGGCACTTGCTATCGCCTTCGCATCCTATCTGCTCGGAGAAAGAGAGGATGAGACGCAAATCGCAGAAAAAGAGCGCAACAGCGTGGCAATGGTGCGGAAGCTCGAGCACCCCGACCTGCACTTCAGTTTCCCCGTCTTCAAGACGAAGAGCATGAGTGCTGACCACAAAGTCACCAGCGACGACTTCATGAAAGACTGGCTACAATTCATCAAACAAGGACCTTACTTCACACTCAACCAATGGACGGGAACAATCGGAGTGGAAAACCAGCAGACCAAGATATATGTAGGCGAGAGCGACTTGCTGACAAGAAAGCTCTCACTCACCGCCTCACAGGGAGGATATAAGGTCGCCATCATCTGGTTGCCCGAAAAGATGAATGCCGAGTGCGCAAACAAGATGCTCAAACTGCTTGAAGAGCCGACACCACGAACGGTATTCATACTCGTGCCCGAGGAACCCGAGAAAATCATCGAGACCATCAGGAGCAGGACACAGCAGATATACATCAAAGCCATCCAACAGGAAGAAATAAAGAAGGCACTCATAAGGCAACGGGGACTTGACGAGCAAAACGCAACAAGAATAGCACGGATGGCTAACGGGAATTGGCTCAAAGCACTCGAAGAACTCGATTCAGAAAACGAAAAACGCCAGTTCCTCGAACTGTTCATCTCGCTCATGAGACTCACATACACAAAACAGCTCGGAGAACTTAAGACATGGTCTGAAAATGTCGCTTCGCTCGGAAGAGAAAAACAAAAACGAATGATGGAATATTTCCTGCACATGGTCAGGGAGAACTTTATGTACAATTTCAACCAGCCGCAACTGTCATACATGACACAGGATGAAGAAAACTTCGCCAGCAAATTCGCACCCTTCATCAACGAGGCTAACGTCATACAAATCACAGAACAAATGCAGCGAACCATACCGGAGATAACGCAAAACGCAAACCCAAAAATCTTATTCTACGATATGGCTCTGCAACTCATCATATTAATCAGAAAGAAATAAAAAACATCACATCTATGGACTACAAGAATATGAAATTCAAAATATGCAACGGATGCGCCAGAGGGCTCTCACACAAGGGAGTGGGAAGGCAGGACAAACAGCTCAACACCTACGACTGGCTTGCCGACGTGCCCGGAAACAATGAATCGACCGACCTCGTTGAGGTGCAATTCAAAAACACACGAAAGGGATATTACCACAACATCAACCAGCTCGACCTGAAGAAGGGAGACATTGTCGCCGTAGAGGCAAGTCCCGGACACGACATCGGAGTAGTCACACTCACGGGACAGCTCGTCAAATTGCAGATAAAAAAAGCCAACCTCAAGTCTGAAGAAGAAATCAAGCGCATATACAGACATGCCAAGCAGTCGGACATGGACAAATACCACGAGGCAAAGAAACGTGAACACGACACGATGATACAGAGCCGGCAAATAGCAAAAGACCTCGGACTGGACATGAAAATCGGAGACGTCGAATACCAAGGCGACGGCAATAAAGCCATCTTCTATTACATCGCCGACGAAAGAGTCGATTTCAGACAACTCATCAAAGTGCTCGCCGACACCTTCCACGTGCGCATCGAGATGAAACAAATCGGTGCCAGACAGGAGGCAGGACGCATCGGAGGAACAGGTCCGTGCGGAAGGGAGTTGTGCTGCGCCACATGGATGAAGAACTTCATCAGCGTCACGACAGGAGCAGCAAGATACCAAGACATCTCACTCAACCCGCAAAAACTCGCGGGAATGTGCGCAAAACTCAAATGCTGCCTCAACTACGAGGTGGACAACTACATGGAAGCCATCCGCAAATTCCCGGAAAGAGATGCCGTGCTGCAAACAGCTGACAACGACTACTATCTTTTCAAGAAAGATATTCTCGCAGGACTGGCAACCTACTCTACCGACAAAAAGATTGCTGCCAACCTCGAAACCATCACCGCTGAGAGAGCCAAAGAAATCGTCGAGATGAACAAAAACGGAGAGAAACCGCAGACACTCTCCGGAAAACAGGACCAAGGCGGAACGACAAAAAGCGTTGACCTGCTCGCCGGGGAGAGCATCACACGATTCGACAAGACCAAAAAGAAAAAGAAGAAAAACAAAAGAAGACCTCCGAGACAAGACCAAAAGCCGGAAAAAAAATAACCATCATGACAGAGCAAGCCCATCTGCCAAGACACGGTATGAAGCAAAAAACGGCATTCATAATGGTTGCCATTGCCACTATGGTCCTCTCTGTTGCGTGCCATAACACAACCATTTACAACGACTATCAGCACACACACCTCAAGGGATGGAAGAAAAACAACCGGCTCAACTTCCACGTCCCACCCATGCAAGACGCGGTTACCTGCCTGCAATACATCGGAATAAGGCTCACCGACCTCTATCCCTTCCAGACGCTCAGCCTCATCATACAACAAACCATCTATCCGGAAAACGAGACGCTTTCCGACACGCTCAACTTTGAGGTAATCGACGAGCAAGGACAACTCAGGGGAAACGGGCTCAACATCTCACAGATGGAACTGCCATTCAGAAGCGTCACGCTCAAAGAGGGGGACTCCATACACGTCACCATACAACACAACATGAGACGCGACATCCTGGAAGGAATATCCGACATCGGACTGAGAATCGAAACGAAAGAATGACTACCGCATCAGTCTTTCACAAGATTGCGCCCGGCGTCTATACGAAGGAATATAAACAGCAGTATCGTGAAGCCCCACAGTGACGAACCGCCATAACTGAAGAACGGCAACGGAATGCCTATCACGGGCGTCAGACCCAGCACCATGCCCACATTGATAAAGACATGGAACAGGAATATGCTCAACACACAATAACCATAAACGCGCCCGAAGCGGAACGGTTGGCGCTCAGCCAACTTAATCAGCCGTAAAATCAATGCAAGGAAAAGCAGCAACACGCCCGCAGCACCGAAGAAACCTTCTTCCTCGCCTACCGTGCAGAAAATGAAATCCGTATCCTGCTCCGGAACAAACTTCAACTTGGTCTGCGTCCCATTCAAGAAGCCTTTTCCCAACAGACCGCCGGACCCAATCGCTATCTCACTCTGATGCACATTATAGCCCGCACCCGCCAAGTCTTCCTCCAAGCCTAAAAGCACATTGATACGCACACGCTGATGCGGCTCCATCACCTCGTTCAGCACATAGCTCGCCGAATAGAAAAATACTATCGAACCCATGGCGAACACTGCTATCAGATAATAATTCTTTATGCGAGTGCCTAAGCCCTGATACAATAAATATATAATGATGCAAAGACTCACCGTCAGTTGTATCCAGACCACGTCGAAACGTATCACATACTCAGAAAACATCAGACTGAGCAATGCCGACCCAACGGCATACAAGCCTATCATCTTTGCCTTTTTGCGGTCATCACAATAAAGATAGACAAGGACTGCCGTGAACAACTGTACGAGCAACAGCACCACAAACTTTCCCAGAGAGGTCGGAGTGTCCCACAACACCACATCCTCATAGCGGATGCCGACCACAAAATAGACCACCATCGCCACGCCCGTGAACAAGATGCTACCCGTCATCCCTTCCCGATAAAACATCAGGAAAAATGCCAAATAGACCAATGCCGATCCCGTCTCCTTCTGACCGATAATGAAAATCATCGGCAGCAACACAATCGCACATGCTACAGCAAAATCCTTCCACTGATGGATATTAAAGCCATACGTACCCATGAACTTACTGATAGCCAACGCCGTGGCAAATTTTGCGAACTCAGCGGGTTGCAGACGCACCGGACCGAGCACCAGCCACGAACGGGAACCTTTAATCTCGTGGGGGTTGAATATCGTTGCAAAAAGCAGCACCAGCATAAAGGCATACAGCACATAGGCGAAAGTATCGAAGAAACGGTCGTCGAGCATCAACAACACAAATCCCAGACAAATCGACGTTCCAATCCAGACAATCTGCATACCTGAACGCGAATCCAAACTGAAAATATCTGTATCGCCAAACGAATAACTGGCACCGCAAACACTTACCCAACCGAAAATGAGGAGGGCAAGATAGATGGCTACCGTCCACCAGTCGAGCGAACGGATAACGCCTGGTTGCTTATCTGGTTGTCGTACCATAACTCAGATGTCTGCTTTGCATCGCTTTCGCACGGGCTTCCGAACCTGCCGACAGCTTGCCGTTAATATACTGTTCCATCATCAGCGAACCGATTGGTACGCCGAACGTTGCACCAAAACCGCCATTCTCCACATAGACTGCAACGGCAATCTTCGGATTGTCCATCGGTGCGAAGCCCATGAAAGCCGAGTGGTCACGCCCACGGTTTTGTGCCGTTCCTGTCTTTCCGCACACCAGATAGTCGCCACGATTGGCACTGTGGCACGTTCCGCTGGTCACGGCTCGCCGCATACCTTCCACCACTTGCTCGTAGGCTGCACGATTGGCTTTCGTGTAGCGCTTGGTCGTATAGAGGGTATCCAATGGCTGTCCTTTGATACTTTTCACCACATGGGGAGTGATGAAATAACCGCGGTTGGCTATCGTTGCGCCTAAGTTTGCCATCTGCAGCGGTGTGAGTGTCACCTCGCCCTGTCCGATGGAGATGCTGATAATTCCCAGCGGGTTCCAGCTCTTTTTGAAAGCCTCGTCGTAATATTCCGCATTGGGAATCAGCCCGCGCTTCTCTCCCGGCAAATCCACTCCCAGCTGATAGCCGAAGCCCATGCTCACCATGTAGTCGCGCCACGTATTCATCGCCTCGTTCAGATTATGATATCTCTTTCGGTTGCTCAGCATGTGATACAGCCCCCAACAGAAAAAGGCGTTGCATGACGTACCGATTGCCGGCACCAGATTGAGTGGCGAGCCGTGCCCGTGACATCCCAAGTGAAGTCCTCTGAAATTGAAGCCGCGATGACAGGAATACATGGTCGAAGGGGTGATGATGCCTTCGGTGAGAAAGGTCAGTGCCTGTGATGTCTTGAACGTCGAGCCCGGAGGATACAATCCCATAATCGAGCGGTTGAGCAACGGCTTCAACGGATTGGCTGCAAGGAGCAGATGGTTGCGTCCGCGCTGCCTGCCGACCATCACGTGCGGGTCATAAGTGGGCGAGGAAACCATGCAGAGGATTTCGCCCGTCGATGGCTCGATAGCCACGATGCTCCCCACCTTTCCTTCCATCAGCCGCTCGCCGAGCGCCTGCAATTCAATATCGATGCTCAGCGTGAGGTCTTTCCCGGGAACGGGATGGGTATCGAGCCGCCCGTTCTGATAACTGCCCTGAATGCGTCCGCGGGCATCGCGAAGCAGGATGTGTTCGCCTTTCACGCCCCGCAGTTCCTTTTCGTAATAACGCTCTATGCCGAGCTTGCCGATATAGTCGCCCGGCTGATAATAATCGTCTTTTTCAATATCCGACTGCGACACCTCCGCCACGTCGCCCAACACATGGGCGGCATAGGGATATTCGTACTGGCGGATGCTACGTTTCTGGATATAGAAGCCTGGGAAGCGGAACATTTTCTCTTGAAACACACTGAACTCCGTGTCGGACAACTGGCTCATGAACAACTGCTGCGTATAGCGTGAGTAGCCTGGATTCTTCGAGCGGTCCTTGATATCCTCCATCCGTTTGTCAAAGTATTCTTTCGTGATATTCAGCGTCCGACAGAATTCTGCCGTATCGAGTCGTCCCTGCTCCTCGTTCATGATGACCATGATGTCATACGACGGCTGGTTGTACACCAGCAGTTTCCCGTTGCGGTCGGTAATTACGCCTCGTGAGGGAAACTCTATCTTTTTCTGAAAGGCGTTTGAGTCGGCATTCTTCTTGTAGTCCTCACTCATAATCTGAAGGACAAACAGACGGATGATATAGACGACAACAATCACGATTGCCACCCCTCCTATCACATAGCGCCGTTTCTCAAGTTCATAGTCTTTCATTCTGAATCCTTACGCACAACACTCTCTATTACAAATATCAATATCAACGTCAGAAGGGCGCTGCCTCCGATGTTCTTCAGCCACTGCAACCAGTTGAAGAAATGGAAGGCTTCCAAGGAGAAATAGACCACACAATAGATCAGTACCAATGCGGCAGCGTATGAGAAATAGGCGGTAAAGCCCATGGAACGCAGGTGGGGTTTCACTTCTTCCTGGTTATCGTGCTGGACGAATGCGCCGAAAAACATGGGCTGCAACAGTCCGATAAGGGTCATCGAGGCGGCTGCCACGCCCGGCGTATTGGAAAAAACGTCCATGACCAATCCCATCAGGAAACACCACACCAGCACCGCCCACCGCGGATAGTTGTATGGGAACAGCAGGGCGAAATATACATAGAGCAATGGCATAGCGCAATTCAGCAGGTGGATGTGGTTCAACACAAGCACCTGCACCAGACAAATCATGATGAAAATCAATATGTCCTTGAAAAACTCTAATTTCATCGCTTAGCCATTTTTTTATTAGAAACTATTTTTTCTCTTGCGGGTTGGGCTTGATGGAATCTTGCGCTGCGCGGAGCAACTGCAGGCGTTCAGCGCTGGATGTGTCGTTGATGACAAACACATCGCGCAGCCGGGCAAAATCGGTCGAGAGCAACACTTCCACCCGATAAGAGAGACCGTCGGGCGAATTGTAGGTCCTGCCTACCTTTCCCACTAAGATGCCTGGCGGAAACACTGATGAATAGCCGCTGGTCACAATCTGGTCGCCGCGCTTGTACTTCGCATGTCGCGGGACATCATCCAGATAGGCGATGTCCGACGGCGGCGACGACCAGTGCAGGTAGCCGAAATAGCCTCTACCTTTGATGGCACAGCTCACGTTGGATTGCGTATTGAGCAGTGGAATGACGACGGAATAGTGTGACGACGCCAGAAAGACGATGCCTACGACACCCGTTCCACACGCCACTCCCATATCCGTGCGCACGCCGTCGGCAGTACCTTTGTCTATTGTGATGAGGTTGTTGGGACGGCTCACTGAATTATCGACGACCTTTGCCGGTATGAGTTGCAACTGACCTGCCAATGCTGCTTGCGAACCGGCTCCCCAGGTCGTGTCGCGAATGCCTTGCTTTTCCAGCTGTTTCCGCAACATGCTAACCTCATGTTCCAACTCCAGATTCCTGCGAGAGAGCTGCTCGTTCATCGGTTCCAGATGGAAAAACGATTCTACCTTCGAGTCTATCTCGCGCACTTGCCCTGCCACATAGTTTGCCGACGAGAACCAGACGCTCTGCTGGTAGGTGTTGTAACGAAACAGCAGCACCGCACTGATTACTTCGAGCAAAACGAAGACGAACCAGTGGACGTTTTTCGTCAGAAATTCTATCAGGTTACGCATGTCCTATTTACAGAGTTGCCAGAAATCTTTCACTTTTGCCGCTTTCCTCACGGCATATAAAAAGAGCAAGGCTGCAAGGAAAAATTCCTGCAAAGCCTTCACTCCCTTTATCGTTTGTCGCCACCCCGCTTATCGCATCAGGAACGAGAAGCGGTCAACATTGTTCAAAGCAATGCCGGCACCCTTCGCCACACAGTGCAACGGGTCTTCGGCGATATGGAACTCAATGTTGATCTTGTCGCTCAGACGACGTGCCAGTCCGCGGAGGAGTGCACCGCCACCTGTCAGATAGATGCCGTTGTGTACGATGTCTGCATAGAGCTCCGGCGGTGTGTTCTCCAATGCATTGAGCACTGCCGTCTCAATGCGGGCTATCGTGCGGTCAAGGCAATGGGCTATCTCCTGATAGCAAACGGGCACCTTCATCGGCAGGGCAGTAATCTTGTTCGGTCCATGCACAACATAGTCTTCGGGGGCTTCCTCGCCCAAGTCGGTCAGCGCCGAACCCACACTGATCTTGATGCGCTCTGCCATTCGCTCGCTCACCTTCACGTTGTGCTGACGGCTCATGTAGTCTTGTATGTCGGCTGTCAGGTCATCGCCTGCCACCTTGATAGAGTTGTTGGACACGATTCCGCCCAGCGAAATCACGGCAATCTCAGTCGTACCGCCACCGATATCGACAATCATGTTGCCCTCGGGAGCCTCTACGTCGAGACCGATACCGATTGCTGCCGCCATCGGTTCAAAAATCAGATATACATCGCGACCGTCTGCGTGTTCTGCCGAGTCGCGAACGGCACGAAGCTCCACCTCCGTACTGCCCGACGGCACACCAATCACCATGCGGAGCGATGGCGTGAAGAAACGGCTGCCCGTATGAACCATCTTAATCAGACCGCGCATCATCTGCTCGCAGGCGGTAAAGTCGGCAATCACACCGTCGCGCAACGGACGGATGGTGCGGATGCCCTGGTGCTCCTTCTCATACATCAGCTTCGCCTTCTCGCCCACGGCAATCATCTTGTCCGTGCGCCGGTCAAGTGCAACGACCGACGGCTCGTCCACCACAATCTTGTCATCGCTGATGATGATGGTGTTCGCCGTACCCAAGTCCATTGCAATCTCTTGGATAAATGAAAAAAATCCCATATCTCGTTACTTTTTAAAGTTTATATTTTTACTGACTATTTCTTTGAAAACCACTCGTGGATGGCGGTGTCATAATGACTGCTTACGCCAAAGGCGCGACAGGCAAACATCCGGCGCTGTTCGAGCGTCGTGCAAGCGCCCTGGCTGTTCAGGATGTCGAGCAACAGCGGATATTCTGCCTTGCTCGGCACGATTACCACATCCTTGAAATTCTTTGCACCTGCGCGTATCAGCGAGATGCCGCCGATGTCTATCTTCTCGATGATGTCTTCTTCTGACGCTCCGTCTGCCACGGTCTGCTCAAACGGATAGAGGTCAACCACCACCATGTCTATTTCAGGAATCTCATACTGCGCCATCTGCCCACGGTCGCCCTCGTTATCGCGACGCGCAAGAATGCCGCCAAACACCTTCGGGTGGAGCGTCTTCACGCGCCCGCCGAGGATAGAGGGATAGGAGGTCACGTCCTCCACCTTCTGGCAGTCGTAACCCAACTGCTCTATAAACGCCTGTGTGCCACCCGTGGAAAGGAACGCCACATCTTCTGCCGACAACTTCGCCAGCAGCTCTTCAAGCCCGTCTTTATGATAGACCGACACCAGTGCGGTCTTTATTTTTTTGCCTTCAGCCATTGTCATGTGAATTGAGATTCTATAGATACATATTTATATTTTGAGTGTGCAAAGTTACGAATAAGTGAGCACAATACAAAATAAAAATGTAGTTTTATTTTTATTGTCGAACGAAAGTAACTTATGAAAAGTTACGAATAAGTGAGGGAAGAACAAAATAAATTCATTTATTTTTTATTCCGAACGAAAAAAGGCCCCCCACCCCTGCCCCTCCCCTAAGAAGGGAGGGGAGCGCCTGGCGGGAGGAGGAGAAGCCCCTCCCTAACCCTCCCCCAAATGGAGAGGGAACGCCTGACGGGAGAAATGTGAATTCAGCCGAACAAAAGGGAGGAACCACTAACTTCACTCCCCTCCCATCGCCGAGGGGAGGGGCAGGGGTGGGGTGCTGAAATGAACTTCGGGCGGATACACCGAGCCGCCCGAAGAGACAATCTGCGTAATCTGCGGTTAAAACCTTTCGCTAAATGGTAAATACGATAAAGGTTAAACAATCCCTAATCATAATTTTTAATTCATAATTCTTAATTCAAGTTAGTTGCATATATGACACTATCTCGCCCTTCCGTTTTTCGCAGTTTAGCGCTTGTTTTCCATGTTTTTGAGAAAAACTCATCTGACGGGCGAAAATACGCAAATTTTCGCGATTTTCCAACCCACTGAAACACAGGCTTTTACATTTTGGGGCTTTTCTGACGCTTTCTGAAAGTTGAACTTTGAGCTTCCAAAAGTTGAACTTTCACCCTGCAAAACCTTAACTTTTAGCATGCAAAAGTGGAACTTTTCAAACGCCATTTGGAATATCATGCGGCTATTTATGCAAGTTTTGCGGTGTATTTAATGTCACAACATTATTATCTTTCTACAACCCTTCGACTTTTGCCAGCACCTTGCCGCGAAGTTTCTCAAATAGAGCTTTTTTTTATAGCTTTTTGATATTGTTTTTTGTTTTTCATGTTCATGTCAATTCGCCTACTAATGGTTTTGGGGAGGTGAGCAGCCACGCCGTCTTTGACGCTGTGGCTGCTCACCTCTGCTGTTTGTCATACACAACGTTTCAGGACTTCTGCAAAGACTCATCTGCGCAGTCGCCTGATTTTCATCCTAACGCCGGTTTAAGCCGGACGAACAGCTGTTCAATGCAGTCATCTTTGTCTATAGACACCTTCATGATGTCGTCCTGTGGAATCCCGATATCTTGCGGGCGCATCTGTAGGAAACGCTGCTCTGTAAACATCGTGAATTCTGCCGGGGTACGGTCCCACTGACAGGCATAGTTCTGGTGCTGGGCATAATCCTCATAGCGGGAACGGCACTCGTCGCACCACCGCTCATCATCATAAATCTCAGACACACGTTTGTTGACCTGTATTTCCTTACCGCAGCCCGCACAATGTCCGGAAGAGACGAAGGGGGGCACCTGCATATGCGGCTCTCCTCCCCATCGCCGCCGGATCTTTGAGAGGATGTCTCCCATGGTGTCTTCAGACATTACCTCTAGCGTGCATATGGGAATGTGCTCCTGATGGATGGTGCAGTCCTTGCTGGGGGTATAGCTGCAACAGAGGGTTTCATGGCGGAGGCCATAGTAGTACAGCACCTTGTTGCGTATGGTGTCCATGCCGTTCAGGTACTTGATAAGCTCCACTGACAGCAGCGAGGCGGCCAACGCCGAGGACGACTGGATCGTCGGGATCTTCGCCAAGGTCTCATCCTTAACCTTAAAGCCGAAGCAGCTGTTGCGTTGACCGTCAAAGTCCCCCTGCCCGATCTCTTCCCGTAAGCAGACCGTTAAGGGATGAAGGGGCTTGGGAAAGAGGCCGTCGGACGATGGGAGCTTGTCAATGACCTTGCCGTCAGATACCTGCTGGTAGCCATCGGCAGGCGCATAGAAGGCGATGTTGACATTGAATCCTTCTGCTCCCAGCTCAAAGAAAGGGGTGTTGGTCCTTACGCACCAGTCACTGATGAAGGCACGGCATTCCAAGGTATCCACACATGAAATGACGATGTCATGGTCAAGGAAAAGTCCCTTGCCGAAATCGGTCATGATATTTCCATGTAAGCCGACAATATGAGGGTCGTCCACCAGTGCCATCTCCATGAGTCTCGCAGCGGCTGCCAAAGCTTTGGACTTGCCTATGTCCTCCTTCCTGAACAGGACAGTACGTGAGAGGTTGGAGTCCTCTACGAAGTCAAAATCTACAAGGGTAATATATCGGAGTCCCTGAAGGACAAGATCCTTAGCGTTTTCGTTCCCGGCGGCTCCTACGCCGACGAACAGAATCTTGAGGTTGGGAATCATCCTCCCGACCTCCGGCAGAAGCAGAAGCCTCTGTCTTGCAAAATAATCATTCATAATAAAAACCTTTTAAAATTTCTTTCCAAAAACGATCTTAGGTGTCTGCGCCGGAATGATCTTTCCGAAGCGGATAACAGGTGTCGCACTGTCTTTGCTGTGATGCTGGCGTGACAGGCGTTCGTTCAAGTCGAACGGCCACTTGATGTTGTTGGTGGGCCTGAATTGTCTCTCATCCCTCCACCATTGCAGCGCCTGCGGATTATAATGTCCGCTCGAAGTGTCGACGATGCACTTGTCCATGTTCAGTATTGCTCCGACCAGGCAAAAGAAATAGTACAGGCCGAAACTCTTGGCTACGGACGAGGCAGAGCCGGTGCAAAGGTTGGTGACACAAGCGTGTGGGCAGAAAGGCAGCTCCTCATCTCTGAAACGGCCGCCGTCAATCTCCAGAATAAAGGGACGGGAGGGGCTCATCAGCGTCTGCTCGTCGACAGTGCAGTAGAATGATTTCTCCCAGTTACTGACATATCGCCCCGGGCCGACATACATCTTCGGGAACCGATAGGTGACCTTGAAGCGGTTGGGATAGAGTTTCTCCGACGGATTCGTTGTTACCGGCTTCCATCGGGCATCCCGGCCGCTACGCTCACGATAGTATATCTTTATATAGTCCCTGACCTTAGAGTTCTGAAGCATCTGAAGGAGCTCAAACCCCCTTTTCAGTCTAATCTCATACATAGCTTTATTCTTTTGGTTAATAATCTGGATTTCTAAAGAAAGGCCGGGGCAGGCTTCACAGCTGGCCCCGGTCAAAGGATTGGAACTTGATAGTGCCCTGATGGCCTACAAGCCGCGATGAAGGGTTTTACTCCTCACCAGAGGAAGCACCCGTGCCCTCGTCGTTGTCGGCAGGGTCGTTCTCGGAATCATAGTAGCTGGCAGCAAGGGCCTTCTCGACTAGCGTGATGGTATCACCATCCTTGAAGCCGGCCTCCTGGAGCGTGACGGTATCAGAGAGAATCTCGTTCTGCTTTCCTATGAGACGATATTGGCTTCCACCCTGCGGCGCGGCAATCTGCCCACTGTTGATCAGCTCCTGAATGAGCGTAACGTTAGTGACTTGACCGAGGTCGATTTCTTCTACAGGAATAGTTTCTCCTGTCTTTGCGATGATAACTTTAATCTTCATAGTTGTAAATATTTTTAAATAAGTTAATAATGTGGGCTTTTAGCCCGTTAGACAATCAGATCTTAAGCAGTCCTATGAAGCTGTCAGTGATGAGAATCCTGATTAAGCCAAAGGACATGATGTAGGGGAAGAGAATCATTGCAAACTGGATAATCTGCATGATGAGGATGACGTATAGCAGCGTCTTCACCTTATTGGAGTGGCGTGGAGCCTTCACCGGAGCCTTTTGGCCGTCAACATTAGCCGGCGCCTCTTTCGCCTGCGGCGTTGCCTCATACAGGCACTCAGAGACGAGGTCTCCTGTCCTCAATGATTCCTTGAGGTCGACACAATAGATGCTCTCATGGCAAGGCTCGCCGTCATTCATCTTATAGCCCGTGTACTTGTTGCTGAGGTTGTTGCAGACAAAGGCCATCTGGTGAGGTGCCGCAAAATTGGACCTATGCGTGTCGAAGTCAACCGAGCTGAAGTGCGGAACATGTCCGGGGAACGGGTGCGTATGGCCTTGCGCCAGAGGGAGCACCTTGTGCGTCTGGCAGTAGTGGGCGTTGCGTGCTGCATCTTCGTAGCCTATCTCACAGGTTACTGCCGAGGAGCTTCCGAAGGAGGGAAGAAAGTCCGTGGCAACGGCCACCTTCCTGCTCTCATCGTCTCCGTAATGAAGATAGTACCCCACGAAGAGGCCCGTCGCCTCATGTCCGCACTTCTTGTAGATGTCGTTGACATGCTTGAGGAACTTCTCTTGTGCCTGCTTCTCAATGAAGAAAGTATACTTCCTTGAGTTCTTCACACCTGAGAAGACCTTGATGACGGAGGTCAGCATCTGCCGGTCCTCCTGATGCTCATCAGGGACCGGGTAAAGCGTCGCTATCGCTTCTTCTGTCATGGGAAGCGACTGCACCGGGATTGCGTTCTTGATAACCATAGCTGTATATGTTTAATTCTTGTTTGTCCGGTCATAGCAACCTTTGCGATAGCCCTCCTTGTAACCTTCGACGAAACTGTCGAACCCATTCTCCCGCACCGTACATGCAGCCTGGAGATACGACTTAGACCTGCCGGCCTTTGCGTGTGCGTAGCCAAGATCGAATCCTTCTTGATACCTGTCTGAACTGAAAATTCCCATAATTGTGTAGTTTTTTTAAATTGTTAAAAATGAATTGAATAAACTTATCGAACCTTGTCTTTTTGGACAAGATGTGGATCATAGCAGGAGACCTGGTATATACCTTGCCGACAATGATGCCGGGAGGCTTACGCACAGACCCGAAAATGATAGGAGTCCGATGCTCCAGCGCCGCGCCTATGATCCTCTGAAGAGGACATCCGGGATGGCTGCATGGCCGGCCTTCACGGAGATGCATCCTCACAGCTTCATCGGCATCAAGCAGGCACTGGGAACACCGTGACGGTCCTGATGAGTTGCGGATAATCATACGACCTGATTCTTAAGATAGTTGTTCTCAATAAATGCCAGTATCTTTTCCATCGTCATGCAGACCTGTCCGTCCCACTGTGCATCGATGGGTGGATAGCGCTGATAGATACTGAAGCTATTACAGTGCCAGGAGAGCTGCACGCCATTCGGTAGATATACATACACGAGATGATTGGCGTTCTTACCCGTCTCGTCATTGATGCCGTACTTCCAGTGGAGCTTGTCGAGGTAGTCAGCCATCTGGAGTAAGAGGAGATCCTTACGCTGGTAAATCTTTCCCTTCAGCTTGCCCCGATGTTGCTTGGCAGAGAGGTTGGCGTATTCGGTCTCCAAGAGCAGCAGCACCAGCCGCGCCTGACGGTCCTTGCTCTTCCGTGCGATAGCATCCATCTTTTTGATGACCTTTCTCAGCCCGATGCCACAGGCCTCCTTTTTGAACCTTTCCAGCTTATCGAGACTTGTCCTGTTCTGGTCCGCGCTTTTCTGACTGGCACGTTTCATGTCGGCAAGACGGTCCTGGAGCTTCTGTTTCAGCACATTGTTGTGCGTCTCCTTCAGCAGGTCTTTGATGTCGCCCTGTCTGTATCCGTAGAGCGAGAAGGCGTCGGCCTCCTTTTTGTCCCTAGCATATTTCGCCAGGACCCTACTCCCTGAAATCTTACCATTCTTATAGTCATTTCTCATTTTCTTTCCTACTAGTTGTAAGATGACGCTTGATACGCCTACAATTGCTCTTTCCATATCCTTTGACTTTTTAGTTAATAATCTTTTTCCAGCAAGAAGCCATGTTAGGCCCGCTGTTCGTAGCCCACGCGGGATTCGAACCCGTACACACCTGAGACGCATGAGCCTATAGTCCGTCCCCCCGCGGGGGACTCGTCGTTCTTGTCGAGACGGCCCTTCGGAGGGGTCATGGATGGTAGTCTCGCCCTCCTACTTTCCGTCTGTCGTCATTGTTGTCATCACCATGTCAAAGACCGCAAGCGTGATTTCTCGTCCGCTCTCATACACATAAGTGGAGTTTTGATCTTGAAAAATTTCCATTTCTCACGATTTTTTCAATGATTTTTTCAGATTTAGTCCTTGGCACGCGTTTTCTTTTTGATTTCGATTGATGAGACCCAGATTTCAAGCGTTCCGCCATGGTCTTTGTACCAATCCTGCATGTCGTACTCCGATTGGTTGCTGATCCTTCTGGCTTCCCATCCGGTGATGTGCCTGAGCGTGATCTCATCTTCAAACCATTGCTCAATCCCACGTCCTCCAACAGAGAAGACGACGTCATAATAATCATCCAATCCGGACGTGTTAGTGCCGTAGACGATGTCATATACGGCTTTGGAGTCTTCATTGTCCGGATAAGTGGTCAGCGGTGTGCCCGCTCTCATTTGTTTTTCAAACCAGTCCATAGTACATTGAAAGTTAATTGTTAGTAATATTGATTCTTCACACGGCATTGCCAGGATAATTATGGTATTCCCAAAAGTGTTCACCTATCAATCCATGATCTCTGCAGTACTCAAAATACCTGGTGATCATATAGCGTGGAGCGATTTCCCCGAACTCTTCTGCCCAAGAGTAATCCATCTTTTCATAGAATCTTCCACATTTAGGGCAAAAGAGGTCCCGTTTGTAGTAATAGTCCTTGACATACGTTTCATGTTCAAAAAACGAATGCTTAACTTCCAGGTCATACACCGTAGGCTTGAAGAAGCCTGATTCCAACACCTTCCTTGGGCCCAGTCTGGGACGGCGGAAACTGTTTCCACATTTTTCGCAGTAGCACATAATGTAAATAGTTTTTGATTAATCATTTCTGACATTGCTCTTATCGCCACGAAAGGCTCAAAAGCACTAACAGGGATATATCACTTCTTGATATACTTGCCTTTGTACGTGTAGAGGCCATTAAGCTCATACCCATTGAGCCATTTGGCATCGATCTTTAACGTGCCGTCGGTAGGCTCTGCCCATGTATCCTTCTTAGGCAGTCTGAACCCGCTGTAATAGTCGGCAACATCATCAATAGAGAACTTCTTGAGTAGGTTGGACAGTATGAACCTGTTCTTCCTTCTCATGTATTGGTTCCGTTTTCTGTAGAACTCCGTATTGGAGCCGCGCAAGGCTCCAACAGATTTGAATCTTCCGTAGCTCTTTGACATAATAGAAGTGTTAATAGTTAGGACTTTTCACTTCATATGATCTCTTTCTATATCCGCATCGTGGGCACTCGTAAGTGACGAACGATCCGAACACATCATACTCTTCGTCCTGGGCATCCATATATACGCCGCATTTAGGACATCTCTTTTCTTTTGCCATGATACTTGTGTTTCTTAAAGTTTTACAATAGGATTATTTAATGATATGTAGCTCATGCGGGATTCGAACCCGTACACGCCTGAGACGCATGAGCCTATAGTCCGTCCCCCCCGGTGGGGGACTCGTTGTTCCTGTCGTGACGGCCCTTCGGAGGGGTCATGGATGGTAGTCTCGCCCTCCTACTTTCCGTCTGTCGTCATTGTTGTGTCATTATGTCAAAGACCGCAAGCGTGATTTCTCGTCCGCTCTCATACACATAAGAGAAATTTTATCTCGGAAATCTTTCCATTTTCAGTAATTATTTTGTATGTTTGTGGTGAAAAAATATGTTTTGTTCATGAAACATGACGTTTTTTGAAGACCACTGGTCTCCTAAGGCGACTTAACGACTTGAGATATGGATAAATTTGCGAAAGAACGACATATTAGGATATTTCTCAGTTCCACATTCCAGGATATGAATGGAGAACGCAACTATCTCATACGACGGTTATACCCCAAACTGAGAAAGGCTGCGGCAGAAAGGGACGTCATAGCAACCATCGTAGACCTGCGTTGGGGCATCCCCAGTGAAGACATCATTAGCGGCAAGGCTCTTGAGGGTTGTCTGCGAGAGATAGACAACTCCATACCGTTCTTCATAGGATTAGTGGGAAACAGGTATGGATGGGTTCCCAGACCGGCTGACATTCCTGACAGGACCCTGGAAAGCTACCCTATCATAGAAAAATATCTCCGCCATCAGTTAAGCATTACGGAGATGGAGATACAGTATGGTGTGCTTGACCGAAAAGAAGACATGCATGCTTTCTTCTATCTCAAGTCGGAAGATCAAGAGACGACTGACGTGAAAATCGCCGCGCTCAAAGCGGCAATCTTAAACAACAACCGGTATCCTGTAGCTTACTATTCTTCTCCGGAAGATCTGGGGAGTCAGATTGAGTCAGCATTCCTCTCTCTCTTAGACGCCCTGTTTCCCGACGAAGGGATTGAGCCCTGGGAGAAGAACCGCTTTATGCAGCAGTCGTATGTCCATCGTCTGCAGAAATCTTACGTCAAGGACACTGTGTCTTATGAGGTGCTGGACAGATGGCTCGAAGATGAAGCACAGTCGCACCTGGTCATCTTCGGTGAGCCAGGCTGTGGGAAGAGTGCTCTTCTGGCTAACTGGATGTCACAAGAGAGCCTTTACGATTGTGTCTACTGTTCTGTTGGCGCCGGAAGCGGGCAGTATGGATGGCCGGCAGTCTCTGAGCTCCTGGCCAGGCAGGTCACAGCGCTATACAACATCGACATCTCTCATGATGGGGGATGGAATGAGTCGCTGAAGGATATATTCAGACAGGTTGAGAAACTCCCCAATAAGAGATTACTCATCATCATCGATGCAGTCGATCAGCTAGACCTCCCGGAGAATCATCAGAGCGCCTTTCCGCTCCCTGTCGAGTGTCCGGAGAATGTGAAGATACTCTTATCGATACGGGAAGGACACAAGACGCTGGAGGAGTTCAGGGACAGGGGCTATGCCATGTATAGGATAAAGCCGTTGAAGAAAGAGCAACGGATGGAGATGATAACAAGTTATCTTTCCCTGTTCGGCAAGTCTCTGGATGATGGCTATGCAGAGAGGTTGGCAAGAAGCCGTATAGCCGAGAACTGTCTGAGGCTGCGCATCATACTTGACGAACTTATCACATGGGGAAGTGTCACTATTAATGAAAAGATTCAAGAATATCTTTCCGAGACTGACGAGGGCTTCTATCGGAAGGTATTCCAGGACTACCGGACGGAGTTCGGCGATGCCTGCATGGAGGCCCTTGCGTATGTGGCCCTGTCCAGGAGCGGGCTTACCGAATCGGACATCATCGGCTTGTCCGGCCTGCCCCCTGTGGAGTGGAGTATTTTCTCACACGCCTTCGACCGCTATCTCATTTCCAACATGGGATTAGTCTCTTTTTCCCACGATTACCTCAAAAGCTTCTTTATCCCCCAGGAGCAAGACGGCATACACCTCAGATTAGGGGAATGGCTTCTCAAAGAGGATACGGAACGGACGAAGGTGGAAGCATTATACCATTATATGCTTGCAGGAAAAGTTGATGTCGTCGCTTCACTCATAAAGGATCCTGATGTCTTTATCCTGGTGGTCAACAGAGACCCCAATCTGCTGCATAGTGCCTGGAAATGGGTGAAAAGTTCTGGCGAAAAGCTGAATATCTCCCACTTCTTTGCTGCCGATAATGCTGACTTTGACTTCTACATGCATGTCGCAGATTTTTTGAAAGCCAGGATTCACGACTACAACCTGGCCGCCTGGTTCACAAACTCTGCTTTTGACTGGGCTAATAATGATGAGCAGAAGCTGGCGTCGATATGTCTGGGGGCAGAGTGTTTGATGCTAGATTGGGAACCAGGCCGGTCGCTTGATGACCTTTTAAATGCTAAAGAGAAATTATTAAAAAAGTATGGGGAAAGCAGCAAGGAGGTGGCTACAATCTCTTTCTGGCTCGGGAAATACGGTCTTTTCTTTAGCGTTCCAAAAATAACCATTCCTCATTTGGAGAAAGCACTGCCGGCGCAACGTGAGAAATATCCCTACCCTTCAGAGGATCTGGCAGAAACGCTGTTGTGCCTGGGGGCCTCATATGTGGAAGTCGGGAGATTCTCTGACGGGGACAGAGCCCTTCAGGAAGCAGAACAGATTTTCCTCCAGACCTGTGGCAGCTATGGTGCCAGCTACCTGACGACACTCCTCGAGAGAAGCAGTCTGGAGCTGCATCGCGGCAATTTCGAGGACGCATCGGCTTTGGTTAACACGGCCAAGATGAAGATCGATGCATCTGCCAATGAGCTTCTGTATATTCGTGCCCGTCTCTTAGAGGTCGAAATCTCGGGACGCAAAGGAGATTTCCGCGCAGTAAGCAATCAGTTTTTCTGGGCGTTCGGTAGAATTGAGCAATTGTTCAAGCGATTGGTGGATGTTCCTCCCCACATTGAGCTGTTAATGGCCCGAACGCTCTTCTTCAGTGAATTTGAGGGCGTCTCAGAGCATCTGGCGGAGCTCGCTTTTCCTTTTGGGGAGGACAAGAGATTTCCCATCTACTATCTGATATATGGGAACCGACGCATGCAACAGAAACGTTTTCAGGAGGCTAAAGAGAAATTCACAGAAGGTATAGAGCTTTGTGATAAATATTTGGGTGAAGACGCCCCAATGACCATTGAGCTACGAAGCATGCTTGGAATCGTCTTGGACGAGATGGGGAACAGCGAAGAGGGACTGAAATGTCTCCGCAGTGTGCTATCGGAAAGAGAGAAGGTCTATGGTGCCACTCACTATCTGACAATCTCTTCCAGGCTTGAGCTCTGCAACAGAGATGATACGTCCTTTGATGAAAAGCTCTTGGAATTAGAGGACTGCATACATATTTTGAAAGATCGCTATGGAGATAAGCCGTTGCTCCTTATCCCATATCAGCTCTTAAAGGCAGTGATACTCATCAAGCAAACCCGGTTCCAGGAAGCCTGCCCTGTCATGTCTTCGCTTCTTGAGCAAGAGATTGTTTACCTATGGGATGACAAGGAAGCACTCGATGAAGCGGACAGAGACCTGATAGATGAGATCGGTGATGCCTATGAGTGGCTTAAGGACATCGACGACGAGCCTTTCGGGTATCTCCTTGCAGTCTTGAACGGTGATATGTTCAAATGTTATGGCCTGCGTGTCCAACTGCTGTATTACGCAAGGATAGGTCAGCGCTTATTTGAGCTTGATGCACTGGAAGAGGCATTGGAGGTGTTCATAAAAGGCCATAACTTATATATCAGATACTCCAACAAGTGCAAGGCCGATGTAGAGAAGGCCATGGAACGATTCTGATGAGCAGCCTCTGTCAAAAGCTACTCATCTTAAGGACTATCGTGAACTGCCACGCAGTCTTTAGCTGCGTGGCAGTTCACCAAAAAATTATTCGTGTGATGACTACTTGAAATTTGTCACTTTCTCTATCCTATACCCCAGCTTGTAGAGAACCTTAAGTGTGTTCATCGCCATCTTACGGTCATACTCTTTCTCACTGTCGAGGAGCTCGCAATAAGGGACGAGGTCGGCAGACTCCCTCTTGTCCTTGTCGGTCACAGGTGCATAGGTCCATCCTTTCTCAATTCTGTCCTTTGACCAGTCTTCGTGGACGTTCTCAGCGATATATTCTGTCAGCTGGACGACATCCTCCGGGAGGACGACATCATCGGCAGATATAGGCTTGGGCACATACGGCTCTCCCGCCTTCCTCGTGTTCGGGACATATTGTACGAGCAGGCGCTGTTCCCAAGTGATCTTGAAGCCCAGCTTGTAAAGGAGCTTGATGGTGTTCAGGGCCGTCGTATAGTCCGATACCCTGTCTTCCTCTGACAGCTCACCGAAGGGTTTCATATATGGGTCTTTATCAAGTTTCACGCTATCTCCCTTCGCCTCTTTCTGACGGCCTACAGCCCATATCTCATGGGCGTTCTCTGCCAGCATGTCGGCAATAGGCATGATATCCTCGTCCAGCTTGATATGTTCCACGTCCTCGGGATGAGGAACATAGGGACGGACGCCCCGTTCAACAATGCTCACCCAGAAGTTCTCGGAGCATTCCCAAGCGCGGAGGAATTCGTCAAAGGGATAGATGTCACACTCGGAAGTACTCTGTGGGTCAAAGATCTCTACCAACCCCTCGGAGGCGTTCACACATAACACCACAACAGCATGGTTAGCCACAGCCTCTGTGCCGGGGCTTGCGGTCTTCAGCCTCTCGGCATTCAGGGCCACGATGACGGAACAGCCTCCCTCAAGGTCTCTCCTGAGTAGCTCCAGGGTGCCGTCGAGCCTTCTGGCAACTGACAGCTGTGCCATCTCCAGCAGCCTTCCTATATTATATAAAGGTGTGCCGTCTTTCCTGAGCCAGTCATGCTGACGGGCGTCGTGGAGGAGTTTCTCGTACTGTGTCTCCTTGTCAAAGACCTCGAGGACATATTGCTCGCACCTGACGACACAGTCATTCGTCTCGCTGCTGGCAGCAAGACGCAGGATGGGATGCTCCTGTGACCTCATCTCATAGAGCTTGCAGACGCTCTTGGCGGGATTCTCCGAGACGCCTGTGTTCCAGAACATGTCATCCTCCAGCGCCGTCTCTATCGTATACCGGATGTCAAGGTTATCCTTGGCTGCCGCAAGGATAGCCGCAGACTCTTCAACCGTCGTCTTTCCTTCAAGGAAAAGAGCAAGAAGCTCATCTGATATATAAATCTTTGCCATATTCTTACTTGTTATTCAAAATGTTTGTGAAAATTAAACTCTATAGCTATATCTCTGGCAACCTCTTTTGCTTTGGCATCTAATTTACTGATTTTGGACTCAGAAACTCCCATGATGGCTGCGACCTCCTTTCCACGAATCTTTTGAAGGTGCCGCATCTTGAGGATCTCCACCAGCTCTCTTCCCTTAGCGGTACGACTCATCCTTTCGAACACCATTTTGAGCATCATGGCATAGTCTAAGTCAGCCTCCACCTCCACAGCATAGCCAGAAACCCGACTCAGATCTTCGCTGTAACTGAGGATGCTACTTTTTTTAATTACTACATCCGGCAGCGTATACTCTATTTCCTTCAGCTCCATCCTACGTCTGTTAGCTTCTTTCAGATCATACGAATATTCAGTCCCCTTTAGCACCTCCTTAAGCTTCGGAACTTCTTCCACGTTGTCCGGGAGGAGATCCTTGAGGCCATATAAATCTATCAGCTCTTCCCGGAGCACCCGGTCTGAGGATGGATCTTTGTATTTTTTTTTCTTAGGATAGATGGGATTCAGAACTATGCCTATCAGCTCCTTATAATGACTAATTATATATTTTTTCAAATGGTATTCTCTGACGTATTCGTAGAAGTCCCCCTCATACCTGTAATTACTGATTGTTTTTAGTAGACGAGAATCATTTTTGAACAAGTCACCGGCTATATCATTACCCACGTCTCGGGGCTTTATGTCAACTATTTTATAGTTAAATAGGAGGTCTCTTATGATCGGCTGGCAGCTGGGAGCATCACTATTTAACAGGAAGCTTTTTATTACGTTTATATTCCTGCTGAGGAGACCGGTGACCAGCAGCTTTGTACGGACAAAAATACAGGCTTTCGCATAAACCCAATACTCGAGAGTGGGATGTTTTTCCTCGTCTGTCTTGGGCATCTCCCCATATATCTCGGAGAAATCGACCAGGACGTACTTGTCGTCCTTCTTGTTCTCCTTGTTGAGGTGTTTCCCTGCCAGATATTCATTGAGCTGTCGTGCCTCTTTGGTGAAGAGGTTGTCGATGAGGTCATTCAAAAGAGAATACTTCTTTTCTATGCTGAGAGGAGCGGACGGGTCAATCTTTTTATTAGTCAAGTCAATAATCTTAAACACCCTGTCACGGAATCTCCTGACAAAGACGGGCTGGAATCGTTCCCTGTCTTTGATAAGGTTAGAGATGAACTCCCTGTCTTTCCTTGTTTTTGCATTCATAGGCTGTTCCTTTTTGATGCAAAGATAGCTCTTTTTTAAAAAAAAGACTGATTGTAGAAAAAAAAATATCAGAAATGGAAAATTTTAACGATTAGCCCCTTCTTATAGGAATGTGTTAAACAAAAAAATGTCTCACTTAAAATGTTAAAGCTATGACAACAAAAAAGTATTCAAAAATGCGCATCATGCGTATGTATGTGAAATGGAAGAACGACATCCTTGTCAGACTCATGGGTCTCTTAGGCGTCGTCATGCTTTCCGTCGGCCTGTACTATGTCGGGTTCTGGACCGTCTATGGCATACGGTACTGCTATCATGCCATTGTCTTGGACGACCTTCATGACTCCTACAACTACAGTATGGCCATCAGCGAGGATCTCTGTTTCTACGAAAATGGAGCGCACAGCTATGTGAAGGACGTCAAGACAGGAAAGAAGGTTCTTAAGGACGTTAGCTGGCTCAGCGGGATTGGAAAGAAAGATTCCCTAATGTGTTTTTCCAAGAAGGGGTACCGCGGGTTCCTTAATAGGAACAACGGCCAGGTGGTCATACCAGCGGACCACTACCGGAAGGCCTGGGTATTCTCCGAGGGAGTGGCCGCAGTCATGGAGCAAGACAGCGTTCTGAAGTTTATTAATCCAGAAGGAGAAGTGGTTATAGACAAAGAGTTCAGGTATGCCCCGCTTCCGGAGGGTCAAGGGTACCTCTTCAAGAACGGCTATTGTCCTATCATGGGGAAAAACCACAGATGGGGCCTGATTGACATGTCAGGAAAATGGACCGTCATACCGGAATACGACAGCATCATCCCCACCCTTAGATACTACTGGGTCATCAGTAAGGACGGGAAACAGGGCCTTTTGGATGAACAACTGGCAATCCTTGTCAAACCGACCTATAGAAGGGTTCTGGTTGCTAACTACGGCATCGAGTTGCTGAATGGCGACTATACCCGCCAACTGATGGATTTCGACGGCACTATCCAGGAAGGGAATATGTACACGGATGTCAGGGATCTCTATTACAAGTCTAAGGTGACAGACCCTACCATTGACGAATATGAATGGGAACTCTCCCCATTTAAAGTCTACCAAACAACCTATTCGTCAGAAGATTCTCTAAAGGTAGGGCTTCTAGGACCAGACGGAAAGCCTGTCACTCCTCCTATCTATCTGTCTATCGAAGCACTCGGCGCTGATTGTTTCAGATGCTTCTATGATGTGCCTGGACACTATTATGAGGGAGAGGGACTCTCAGTCCTTATCGACAAGAATGGACGTGTCATCAAACAGTAGGACTATCAGAATATAAACAACTCCCGGCGTGGCGATGATGAATGGTTGCCACGCCGGACAAAAAGAACAGAATCATGAAACTAAATGTTATTTCATTTCCTGACTACATCCGGGAGTGTCATGAGGACCCGGACAGAAGAGCATGGATTGAGGCGTATGAGGAGAAATACGGCATCAGTCAGGACACCCCGTTAGAGGAGCATCCTTTCTACAAGGAGTATCTCTCTAAGTTCAACCCGCATTATGCGATGACTATCGAGACGGCCGACTTCCCCGTCATACATGTATCACATTATGACGACCCGACATGCAGGGGGCTGAACCTGCTGTTCCGTCTCATCTTCGGCTCCTTGTTCTTAAATTATTCGCTGTCCCTGAGCGATGAGTGGAGGGAAAAGCCCGGACCCGTCATCCAGACGAAGTTACAGATCATCGTTGAGGAAGAAGGTCGCGAGCCAGCGGCCATTCCATTTGAGAAGCTCTCTGTTCCGAGTATTAAAGAACTGTTTGAGATATGCATGAGAGAGATTATTAATTATTATATGATTGACGTTCCGACAGAAATCCAGATGCTGCACTATCAGCAACGGGAGACGCTGAAGAGGTACTGGGACGTCTCATGCTGGCCTCTCTTCGATGTGACGGAAGCCTACAAGAACGTGCTCAAGCTCTATCTTGAAAGCTGACCCCCTTTGATTGGAAAAAACACAAATTATAAGATGATGAAGAAAGAATTAAACCAGTCTTCTAAGATTGACCGTGATATCAGGAGACTGTTGTTCGCCAATCCTTCCCTTGGGATGCCCACATGCCAAAGGATCGTCCAGGCTCTAAAGGAAGGACCTTATGAAAAGAAAGAGAGCATACGGGACTGGCTCAAGAACAGCGTCGCCATCTTTAAGCGCAAGGCCAGCAAGATGGACAGCCCGGCGCTCTATGACGACCTGTGCAAAAATGTGGTCAAGCACATCGAGACATGGGAGGAGGAGTTCGGGAAGGTGTCGCTCGGCGACATCCTGTTCCTCACGGAGTCCACGGACATCAGGATGGCTGACGTGGGATGGGACTACCTGAGCCCGGCGGCCATGGTGGAGATGCTGGGTGAATACATCGTGGGACAGGATGCCTATAAGAAGGAGCTGTGCCTCACGGTCTATACACACATGCTCAGGATGCACAAGCCTGAGCTGAACATCCCCAAGATGAACCTTCTGGTCTTTGGTCCCTCCGGTTCCGGAAAGACATCGGGTGTGAAGGTCCTTGTTGACAAGCTCGGCATAAGGAGTGGCATCGCGAACTGCGAGCGGCTGGTCCCCGAAGGCTTCCAGGGAACAAAGGTGTCCGATCCGCTGACACGTGTTCTGGGAAAGGAAGGGGATGATATGATCTATGTCGCAGACGAGTTTGACAAGCTGTTCCTCAATCAGGTGTTCGACGGGGAGATACAGCGTGGCTTCCTCAGCCTGATGGATGGCAACAACGTGATATCCTTTCCCTCTACATTCGACACATACAAGGAGTACCGTGAGGTCCCGTCGAAGAATATCACCTGCATCCTTTGCGGCAAGTTCGAATCTCTGACCAAGGCCGTAGAGGAACGGCTCGACATCCACAGGGTCGGGTTCGTGTCGGGACAGAACAAGAAAAGGCCCCAGGAAGAGCTGTATGCCCAGGTCACCATGGCTGACCTCAGAAAGGCGTTAGGCAGTGACGAGCTGTGCAGGCGTATAGGCAGCATCGTCGGGGTCAGCAAGTTGTCCAGGGACGAGATGGTCTCTATCATCATGAACTCCAGGGAGTCCGCCTTCAGCCGTTACAAGGCATACTTCCAGGCCCATCAGGCAAAGGTCAGGCTGACCATGGACGGGGCCCGGCTCATCGTGGACCATGCCCTCGAGCTATACCCAGACCTCGGGGTGAGCGGAACGGAGATTGTCATCAGGGACATCCTGAAGGACGAGATGATATGCGTCGAGTCGCTCCATGGGCGTGACCTGAAAATTAACAAGCATTATGTCGAGAAACGTCTAAAAGGGTTAAAACTATGAAAAAGAAGAATTGCTTTGGGCTCAGGTGTGCGAACGATTATCCTTCCACGCAAGAACAGGAGGACGACATAAAGGAATATATAGCCCAATACGGCCTGGAATGGGACACGCCTATAGAGGAGCATCCCTTCTACAAGGACTATCTCTCCAAGTTCAAGATTGACTGGAACCTGGCAACGCCTGATGAGGTATGGATGACCAAAAGGGATAAGGATCTGCTGGTGAGGCTGGTTTTGGGCTCTTTCTCCTCATCTTACTCCCTTTCCTTTACGGAGGGATGGAAGGCCAATCCAACTGGGATGGCCGAAGTTGACCTGAGGATATCGGTGAAATCTGAAGGCCAGTATAGCCATAAGAACGTCTCAGACCTGTTTGGCTTCCAGATTAGTCGTCTGTTCTCCATCTATATCGATGAACAGATCCATCTGTTGATGGCTGTGGAAGATGAAGATGAGATGGAGGAATATCGCGAAGAACAGGAAAAGCGGCTCCGGAGTTATGCAGAGAAGAAGCAGGAGACTTCATCGGAGGAGAGCCAGTTCTCAGACCTTGAGAAGATCCTGTGTTGATATTTAAAATTCAGCGAAATTCAAGAATATTTTCTCGTTTTCGCTGATTTTCAAGCAAATGATTCATGAGTCCAAAGTGAACTGCCACACTGCTAAAAACTGTGTGGCAGTTCACGGAATTATCTTATGGGAAAGGGAAAGCATTGACGGGGTCATGTCGAAGTAGCAATGTGAGATGCCGCAGCCCGTCTTCTCCCTCTCACTCCCATTAACGTACTCCAGGTCGCTGTCCCAGGTGATGTCCATGACCGACCAGCGACGACCCGTAAAGGCGGCGGTGAGCACATGATTGGCGCTCACCGCCTTCCTGTTTTTCTCAAACTCCCAACCGCCACGAGACCCCTGTCCCAACGCGTAGCAAGGCACCTCCATGGCTGGAATGCCAAGAGCACGTAGTAGGGCTATCGACAGGTTCGTATAACCCTGGCAGACGCTCCGACGCTGGCGTAACGTCGCCAGGGCGCTACAGTCACTGAAGAGATATCTGTTCGATTTGAGCGCATCAGTGTCATAGGCGATACTCATGGCCACGAAGTCATGGACGGCCAATATCTTCGTGTTAGTGAAGAGATGACCTTTGGCAATGGAACGGGCATAGTCCATGATGGTCCTGTTGTCACTCTGGTATTGGCGTGTCGGGACAAGCTGTCTGGACAGAAAGGCTTTGTCGGTCGGCCAGGAGTGCATCTGAAGCCTGTTATAGAAGGCAAACGGAAAGGTTGAGAACCTTGCGTGTCCTCTCTCCTTGACAAAACCGGGACATTGACGTGAGAAACGTGCCCAATAGCTACTGCCATGACTGACGTAGATATTGAAATAATAGCGTCCATCGGGTAAGTCCCTGATATTGACGGCAAAGCCTGCAGTGCCTTCACCATATTGTCTGTGAACCTCTTCATTATTAATATCTCGTATCAATAGAAGTACTTGCCCCTTGTACTCATGCATCGGGTCGATGACGAGCAGGTCGTTTGTGACAGACATGCACATCGCATGTGAAGGACTTTCTGAAGTTTTCCAAGTGATCATAATGTCAGAAGATGCCAATGATGAGTTTAATCAGCCAATAATAGAAGCCTATGACAAGAGAGACGGGCCAGAACACGGCGGTGATGATGGCCCATATTTGCTCCATCTCCAGATACTCATAAGAGATGTAGTATACGGGCAGCGCAACGGCCGCCCAGACTATCGTCGAAATGACTTGCGACCAGAAATCATCAGAGTCATGATTGACGTGACGAGTGGGCGTGTAGTATCCTTTGGCCAGCGCCTGCCTTATCTCGTTCCCGAGGGGACAGCCAGTACAGCATGGCCTGTTCGTCCTGAGATGCTCGCGTATGGCCTCCTCCTTGTCTCTCAGACAACGGACGCATCTTTGAGGCCCTGTTCCATTTCCGATATTCATAATTCTTACTGTTAACTGTACACATAAGGGAAGCATGTAACGGAAAAATTTCCATTACAGGCAAGATTTGACAAATTAATAGACTTTTTTAACAGTTTCGGCAAACTGCCATACAGCCCTTGGCTGCGTGGTAGTTCGCTGAAGTTTAGTCACCTTGGAAATCCTGATTTGGCAATCCTGAATGCTCTAATAATTCAAGAACCATTTTAGACTCCTCGTCTCCTTGGTCTGCAGCCTTCTGGAACCACTCGACTGCTCTGCCAATTTCTCCTATTCTGATATAGGCATTGGCAATGTTACAGTAGGTCGTGACAGTATCCTTATGGGCAGGCGTGAGGCTTTTTTCTAAGATTCCTACTGCTCTCAAGTAATAAGACAATGCCTGTTCAGAATCACCCTCCAGCAAGTATGCATTTCCTAAATTGTTGTAGGACCTTCCCAAGTCATAATGATCTTTCGGCAGTTTCTTCTCTCGTATCTCTAGTGCATTCAGGTGATACTTCATAGCCTGCTTATGATTATCTAGGAAGCCATAGACACATGCAATATCATAGTAGGTGTCGGCAGTAACGATATGTTCACCCAGCACTTCTTCCCGAATAGACAGCGCTTTCTGATAAAAATCAAGAGCCTTCCCATACTCTTCTTTTTGGTCATAGGAAGCCCCTATACGGGAGTAGGTTACCGCAACAAGCGGATGTTTCTGACCAAGGGCCTTCTCCTGTATTCTCAGAGCCTTAAAATAACACTTCAGTGCCTGTTCAAAATCCTTCTGTTTATGATAAACACATCCTATGTTAACGAGGGAGTAAGATGTGTCGGGATGGTCAGGACCCAGAATCATCATTCGGACTGCCAATGCCCGCTGATGATAATCCATTGCCTTATCATATTGGCCTATTTTTTCGAAGGCTAACCCGGCGTTATTATATGAGGATGCCGTGTCGGGATGCTCTGGCCCCAGCACATTCTCAAAGACTCTCGCTGCGCCCAGGTGACACTGCAGTGCCATGTCAAAATCTTCTTTACCCCGATAGGCTAATCCCAAATTGTCAAGGGAACTGGCTGTTTTTGGATTGTCCTTCCCATAAACCTCCATACAGATGTCCTTGGCCTTACGCAAAAACTCCGTGGCCTTATCATAGTTGCCTATGTTTTCATAGACCAGCCCAAGGTTATTGTAGGTAGTTGCTAATGCGCTATCAGTCGTGCCAAGGCTGTTTTCCCTGATTTCCATAGCCTGTTCCAAATATTCCAGCGCCTGTCCATAATCGCCTTTTGCCAGATACAAAGAACCGACATCATTATAGCATGTGCCCACAACAGGGGAATACCGCTCACCATACATTTGCGCCATCATCAGAAAGGTCTTGTCATACATGAGCGCCGTGTCGCTATCGCCAAAGTATATCTGAAAAAAACGGCCTAGATGAAGATACGGCAGGTCTATCAGTGGAATGTTCTCATATGGCAGGTCCAAGTAATCCCTCAGCCGATATTTCCCTTCCCCCATATCACGCAGCTTATGCCAATAGGAAGCAAGCCGGATGCAGCCCGATGTCGTCGAACTGAAATATCCAAAGGCGCTGAAGCTCATGACCGTCTTATATAAGTTTTCGGTGTCGTTGATGTGGTAATACTGGAACGCTAGCTCCGACATCTGACGGTAGTCTTTTTCTGCGTCATTCCTGGAGAAATAGCGTATGATCTCCTCACGATAGGGTCTGGAGGCAGCCGGCTGCGCCAAGTCGTAATGGGACCAGACGGCATCTGTTACATACTGGTGAGAGAAGACAAGCAGCCCCCCGACGCTAGTCAGATGGGACGAGACTGCGCAAAAGAACAGGTGGAAATCTATTTGTCGTACTCCCGTCATCAGCAGCAGCTCGTCTTCAGACAGGCCATACTCGGAAACGACTATGAGTGACAGTACCTGCCTTGCGCATCCATAGTCATTTTCGAGGCGCTGTAGAACCCGGGTGAAGAAATCCGGGATTGAACCGGCCGCAAGATAGAAGTCTATACGCTGGTCAAAGAGGTTATATGAACCAAAGCATATAAGTTCATCAAGCAATGTCTTCAATACCAATGTATTCTCTGTATTTTTGCTGTGCAAGATACGCACGGTCTGACTCTCGTCAAGCTTCTTGCCCACCAAGGACAAATAGTTACTGATGAACTTTTCCCTATCCTTGAGAGGCTCAACGGTATATACGGGATAACCCCTCCGGATGAATGTCTCCATGGTCTCGTCATCCGAGAGTGTCGAGAACAGATATTTCACCTTCTTTGACGACAGAGGCAGCCAGTTAATCAACTTGGCCTGGTCATGCCCGTCAATCTGGTTGATTCCGTCAATGACGATGAGCATCGGCCTGTCTCCCTTCTGCACGGCTTCCGTCATGTATCGCTGGGCTTTCTCTTCATGACTCTCATAGTTGCCCATCCTGACCTCCAAGCCATCGTAAAATTCGAAAATCTCATCTGAGATATGCTGGAGCACCTCTTGGTAGTCGTTGCCACCCAAGCTGTTACCCACGAAGTGACTAATGACATTGTACCCCACGTTAGGCTTACTGCCAAGGGCCTTCAGCCAGTTGGCTATCAGAGCGCTCTTCCCTGTACCGCTTTCGCCCGTCAACACCAGAAACCTTTCGTCACTATCAAGAAAGTTGTCCAGCCTGTCAAAAGCCTCTTGTTGCGGCACATAGAACCGGTGACGGCTGTTGATGTACGCCTGCTGGATAGTACGCTCCCTACCTAGGCGAGTGTTGTCCTGGTCGCTGAAGTATTTGTTCAACAAGCCCATAACCATCTTTTCCACGTTGTCGCAAAGCTGGTTTGTGGAGTCAAAGCCATACACTGGAAAGCGCTTCTGCGCACGAATCTTAGCCTTAAGTGCGGTAAGTCTCACGTTATCATCAGGAGGAACCCCGTCGTCATCCTTGATGAAAAATGCAGCATCTACGTCCTCCTGATTTCTCAAGGCACCATACTGCATCTCTATCTCCGTGATACTCATACCCGATGAGATGTCGTCCCCTATCCAGGGATAGCGTTCAAGGAGGTCCGGATTCTTCCTTAACTCACTTGCTTCTGGCGTAAATCCATAACGGTTGCCCAACAGGCCAATGAAGAATGGATGTGAGTTCTCAATCTCATTAAGACATACAGACAGTACTTTCCCGGTCCGCGACTCTTCTGATGTGACACCCCATCGCAAGTCAATCAGCGAAAGGGATGCACAGCGTTTGTTTGCCTCCAGCCTTAACTTGTGGAAGAGTCTGACCAATGCCGTGCGTTCCATATCCATATCGGAAAATGTGGATGACAGGAATATTCGCACCTCACAGTTCTCAATCAAATGGCTCTCAAAACGAAAACATGTCATACTTTATAGAAAAACAATACACTATGCAAAGATATTTTTTACCCTATACGTCTTAAAGCACGTCGCAAAGTTACGCAAAAGTTTCAAGACTCTGTTCATTTAAACGTTAATTCTTTATGTAGTGATGCAAAAAAATAATTCCACACTACCTGCCCCAAGTTAATCCTAATGAAAAGAACTGAATCTTGTGGAAAGTGCAACCGAACAGTCATTTAAATAAAATTGTAAACATTTCCAACATGTTCCCTGAAAAAGAAAATCAGCAAGTTACTTTCGGCGTAACTTGCTGATTTTCTTTAGTAGCGGGACCCAGGATTGAACTGGGGACCTCATGATTATGAATCATGCGCTCTAACCAGCTGAGCTATCCCGCCTCATCGTTTGAGTTGCGGGTGCAAAGGTAACACAAACTTTCGAATTACCAAAAAATATTCTCTCTTTTTTATGGTTTTCTCAAAGGAAATGTCTATTTTTGTAGCGAAGATTAATTGCAAAACAACCAAAATGCTTATGAAAAAGCAAAAAGTCATTATAGAAAGAGAACTGAAATCTAATTCGGAAAACATTATATGGTCGCTCATCAGTACTGAAGGTGGATTGTCAAAGTGGGTTGCCGACAATGTAACGGAGAACGAGAAACAAATCATCTTCAGATGGGGTGAAGAATGGAGTCACCACGAAATACACGTTGCCAACATCATCAAGAAGGTAAAGAACGCCTACCTGCGCTTACAATGGGAAGACGAAACCGACGACGAAGCTTATTTGGAGTTCAGAATGGAGAAGAATGACTTGACGAACGACTACATGCTTTATGTGACCGATTTCGCCCAGCCCGACGACGTGGATAGCCTGCGTTCCATGTGGGACCAGAATTTTGAACAACTGAGACAGTCCAGTGGACTTTGAGATAAGTAAAAATTGACAAACATCGTTAGGCTGTTCTGCTTTTCGTATTATCCCATTCGACACTATGAAACACAAAGCATTTTTTCTGATACTTGCCGCCATACTATTCCACACGCTACACATCACAGCACAATTACCTGCTGGCATTCCCCACACAGCGAAACTGGCGGATGAAGACTTTTCAATGGCGATTTATCTGAACATTGACCGCAAGAACAACCAAGACGAGTTCGCATTAGATTGTGTATCCGTGTGGCTCTACGACAAATCCACTAACAAATCACGAAAACTCTTTCAGTGCAATCCAGATGCCGATTACGACATTAGTCAACTGCGCACCATCAAAACACGCGACATTCCGTATATAGACTTTGTGAAAATATGGCCCGACACAGAAACCAAGAAACTGATTGTGTGTGGAACATTGCCCGACTTTCACAACATCTCCACCAGTATCGTCGACATTGAGAAGAACAAAGCTGTCATGCTACCCTGCGGCAGTGGTTTCGTGGCATTCGATCCAGAAGAAGGGAACGTGCTTGTAGCCTCATACGCTTATTACGAAGAAGGAGGACGATACGCCATCATCAAAGCATTCGACGAGCACGGCCGACAATTAGGCTCCATGCCACTGAAAAAGCAGGAGAAAGAATAAGTCTTACACGCTGACATCCTAATTACAAAAATCGGAATTTATGGAAATAATTAAAAAACACAATCTTTCTTTTATAGAAACATTCTCAGGAGATAACGAAGTAGAATCTTTCTTTGTTGCAAAAGATTTAGTAAACAACCTTTTCTTTGATATGGCTAAGCTTTGTACAAAGTATAGTAATGAAACATTTTGCGATTTGCCATATACATACCGAGAACGTCAACTTGATAGTGTTTTATTACCTGCCCTGTCAAAACTCTGTAACTCGATGGTTTTTGCAGAACTACCAGTAAAAAGAGAATGTAATAATAGACATTTTAACATAGAAGAATCAAGTGGACGACTTGATTATTGGTGTATCTATAAAGGCTATAGCTTTGTAATAGAGTTGAAACATAGTTACGATTGTTTTACCACGCCGAACACAAGAGAAGAAGTCGTTACTGAACGATGGCTTAAAATGAATGAACAATTGCAAAGCTTGGATAAAGAAATAAAGCATTATGAAGAAAACACAAAGGGAGTAATTAAAATTGGATTGCACATTATAACTTCATATTCAGATAAGGCCCCAGACAATCAACTCTTTTTACAATTTCAGGATTCTATTCCCTTGACTTTTGAACGTATGCAAAAAGATTTATGCAAAAGGAAAACATCCCTCAAGCCCAATTTGATGATTTGCTGGAAAATCCCAAAGAATATCGTTTTTAATAGCGAGCATACCTTTCCTGGGCTTTGGGCTTTTGCAAAAATCTATCCTGTCATTAAACATAAAGGGGCAATTGAGTAAATTCCAATTTATCTGTTGGAACAGAATAAAAGTAATTTATTAAAAGGTCTTGGCAGAGACCAGAGCGTGACTCGAAACACTCCACAAACAACATGAAGAAAGTAATGTTTTTATTGGCGGTAGGAGTGATGTGCCTGACAGCCTGCGCCCAGAAAAAGGGTGGCGAACGTGGTACTCGCCAAGGCGGCCACATGGTGATTAACAAAGACTCTGACAGCGTTTTCGTGGCTTTGAAGCAAGAGGCTCTAGGCAAGTTCAAGCAACTGACGTTCAACGACGAACAGACGGGAAAGACAATGGAGTATAATCTTTTGGTTCCAGAAGGAGCGGAGACTGGCCAAAAATTCCCATTAGTGCTGTTCATGGCCGATGCCAGCACCGCCGGTAAGGAGGTGACGGCTCCGCTCACGCAGGGCTACGGCGCACTGGAATTCGCATCTGACAGGGATCAGCGGGAACATCCTTCATTTGTGCTCGTGCCTCAATATACCGATTGGGCCGTACAGGACGACTGGAGCACGACGGATGAGGTGGAGATGACCATACGTCTGCTTGAAAAGGTCTGCAAGGAATACAACGTCGATACTAACCGACTTTATACCACCGGTCAGTCGATGGGCGGCATGATGTCGTTCTACTTCAACATCACCCATCCCGACCTCTTTGCCGCCTCGCTCTTCGTGAGCAGCCAATGGGACACCTCGAAGATGCAAGACTTCGGACGGAAGCATTTCTTCTACATCGTAGCCGGAGGCGACCAGAAGGCATACGGCGGCATGCAAGATCTGGCAAAGGTGCTGAAGGCGCACGATGGCCGCGTTGATTCCGCTTCGTGGAGTGCCAAACTCCCCGTCGAAGAGCAGGAGCGACTGGCCGAGGAGCTGATAGCCCGTGGCGGCAACATCAACTTCATCAAGTGGGAAACAGGCAGCGTACTCCCGGAAACGGGTCGAGCCATGGAGCACATGGCCTCGTTTGACTACGGCTACAAGATTGCCGCCGTCAGGGACTGGCTCTTCAAGCAGAGTAAGGAATAGATTTCGAAAAGACAAACAGATAAATCGGAATTTACGCCTCAGTTATGAAAAGATATATAGTATTACTCACAGCCCTTGTCATTAGTCATTTTGCAATGGCTCAGGATTTCAAGCCGATGGAGCATAATGGGCTGCTCTATCAA
>Ga0256405_10002499_pt1 | contig 41971 bp, 49 predicted proteins | sample RumenRJG_02DNA_FD_189096 | JGI IMG/M metagenome (GOLD analysis project Ga0256405, IMG submission 189096) | Bovine rumen microbial communities from Lethbridge, Alberta, Canada - RJG_02 | ecosystem: Host-associated > Mammals > Digestive system > Stomach > Rumen | place: Canada: Alberta... | reverse complement strand
AATATAAAAATAATTATTTTAACAAAGTTTATGATAACAAATTTTTTGAATTTTTTATTCGTATGTATTGAAACAAATAAAATAATAAAAAAAATATTTTTTCAGATACATTACACTTTATTAAAAGTCACACCCTCAGAAAACACAAATGGTATTTAAAACTTTCTATCTGTTTCAAATAAAAATTACTTTATATATTGCTAACCTAAAATATTATTGGTGATAAAATATGAAGTTCGGTATAGAATTCGTACCTCAAATACCATTAAGTGAATTAGTAGACTTAGTAAAATTAGCAGAAGACGTTGGTTTTGAATACGCTTGGATCACAGACCACTACAACAATAAAAACGTATACGAAACTTTAGCATTAATTGCATCTGCAACTGAAACCATTAAAATGGGTCCTGGTGTAACCAACCCATATGTAAGAAGCCCTGCAATTTCCGCTTCCGCTATCGCAACTATTGATGAAATTTCAGAAGGAAGAGCTACCTTCGGTATCGGTCCTGGTGACAAAGCAACTTTCGACGCTTTAGGAATCGAATGGACCAAACCTGTATCCACTATTAAAGCAGCTATCGCTGACATTAACACTTTATTAGCTGGAGACAAAACTGAAGGAGGAGCACAATTAGGTGGAGCAAAAGCTGTTCAAGAACACATCCCTATTTACATGGGTGCTCAAGGACCTAAAATGTTAGAAACCGCTGGAGAAATCGCAGACGGTGTATTAATTAACGCTTCCAACCCTAAAGATTACGAAGCAGCTATGCCTATGATCAAAAAAGGTATCGAAGCAGCTGGTGGAGACAAAGCATTTGACGTAGGTGCATACACTGCAACTTCCATTGGTGCTGACTCTGACGCAGCTAAAAACGCAGCTAAAATTGTAGTTGCATTTATTGCAGCAGGTTCACCACCTCCAGTTATCGAAAGACACGGATTACCTGAAGGATTCAACGAACAAATGGGTGCATTCTTAGCTAAAGGTGACTTCGGTGGAGCTATTGGTGCTGTAACCGATGAAGCACTCGACGCATTTTCCGTATGTGGTACTCCTGACGAGTTCATCCCTAAAATTGAAGGCTTAGCTGAAATGGGTGTAACTCAATACGTAGCAGGATCCCCTGTTGGTAAAGACGTAGCAGAATCCATCAAATTATTAGGAGACGTAATCGCAAGTTTCTAAACTTGCTTACTTTTTCTTTTTTTATTTTTTTAAACCCTTACACACAAATTAATAACATACTATTTTTAACATAATTTTTAATTATAACCTACACATAATAATATTATAATGGAAATTGAAAAATTAACAAAAGAAATTAGGCAAAGAGCTTTTGAGCGAAAAGAACCAAAAACTCCAGAACAAGTTGGAGCAAGTTGGTATAATGATGACCTGACATATGACGGTGTTGCAAAAACATTGTTCATTATCCTGCCAACTCCAGGATGTGCATGGGCTCTTGGTGACAGTGGAGGATGCACCATGTGCAGCTATGTATCTGACTGCACACTTGAACCAATCGACAAGGACACCATATTAAAAATATTCCACGATCACCTATCAAGACATCCAATATCTGAAGAGGACAAAATTTCAGTGAAACTATTTGCATCAGGAAGCTTCTTGAATCCTTATGAACTTCCAAAGGATGCTCGTGATGAAATCCTAAAAACATTAGTGGATTTGGGCAATGTCACTGAAATCATCGTAGAGTCAAGACCGGAATATGTCAAAGAGGAATATCTTGATGAAATTTTTGAAATTATTGGAGACACCTTGTTTGAGGTAAGTATAGGTCTTGAAACTTCAAATGACTATACTCGATTGAACAAGATTAATAAGGGATTCACCCGTGAAGATTTTGAAAATGCAGTCAAACTGATGCAGAACCTTAAACAGACAAAAGGATACAACTTAAAGTCAAAGGCGTATATTTTTGTAAAGCCAATATTGGTATCTGAAGCGCAGGCAATATCAGAAGCAATAGAAACTGCACATTACTGCAATTCCATAGGAGTCAACAGACTGTCATTCTGTCCGGCAACAATACATAGCGGCACAGTGATTGAAAGGTTCTGGAGAAAAGGAGCTTACCAACCTCCATGGATTTGGTCATGTATCGAAATAATCAATACCGTTAGAGATGAGCTGTCCATTCCTGCACTTTTAGACACATCAGGTTTCGGTTCCAGAAGAGGACCTTACAACTGTAAAAAATGCAATAAAGACTTGAAGCACATGATTATCGCCAACAATCTAACACAGACAAAAATCGAATATGACTGTGAGTGTAAAGGCGAATGGTTGGCTGAAGTCAACAATTCGGACATGAACTCATCAACTGTTGAGATAAAGCATATTCCATTATATTGATATATCTAAAAATATTATATAATTAATAGGAGGCAAATATGAAAACTAAATTTATTAGTTTACTAGCTATTATTCTTGGATTAATCATTATCATATTTCCAATAATGGGTTTTATTGGAGTCAGCGCTTTAATTAGCCTATCAGTATTATTAACATCCATTTATCTGCTGGTGGTGGGAGTGTCCATAATAGATTACAATAAGACTGGCGCAATACTTGATTTAATACTGGGCATAATATTGTTATTGCTCAGCATATGTTTGATATTCAATCCTGCATTGCTTGGATTTTTAGCAGAAATCACATTATATCTTGCAGGAATAATGCTGATTGTTGTGGGATTAGTTTCATTAATTAATAACCGCCAATCTAGATACGGATTCTATATTGGAATAGCTGGAGTAGTGCTTGGTTTATTATACATTATCATTGGAACTTACATATCAAATCCAATCATACTTGGTACTTTAATCGGAATATGGTTAGTAATTTCCGGTATTTTAAACTTATTGGATGGATAAAATCTATCCCAAATATTCTTTTTTTGGTGTTAAAATTGATAGCGATTAGTGCAGATTTTGATCCTGTTCACAAAGGCCATGAGCATTTAATTAAAGAGGCTCGAAAGATTGCCGACAGGGAAAATAAAAAACTTGTAGTGTATTTGAATAAAGGTTTTAGTGCAAACCATGCCCCGTTTTTTGTAGATTTCAAGGCTCGCAGCGAAATGGCCTTGGCTTTAGGGGTTGATGAAGTCAGATCATTTGAAGGTCTTCATCACAGACTTGTCCTTTCATACAGTGTTCCAATTAGGCTCAAGCAGATGATTGATGATGGCGTGACCGATTACATTACCTCAGCAAGCATCTCTTTAAATGAGATTAAATCAAAGGCTCAAAAGTTCATTGATGAGGGAAACTTTGTTGGAATGCCTAAAAGTTACACCAATAGGAATGAGATTCGCTGGTATGCAATCAATGAATTTTTAGGTTCAAAACTTGATTATCATATTGTAAAGGAGTTCAACAAGGACAAGTATTCAGGCAGGCTAATAAGACAGTCCATTACTGATAACGACATGACCATTACTGATGAAGTTAAAAAACTGCTTCCAAAAACAAGCGTTGAGATTTTGCAGCGTGAAATAGATGAGGGCAGAGTTCCAGGGGAGAGGAACTGGAAGGACATCTACAAGCGCATGAACACATATTCCCGAGGAAATCTTGAAAAGATAGCTTACCTTAACGGAAACACAATTAATGAGATTATCAAAAGAAGAGTGTATAGGGACCCGGAATCCATTTGGGCAGTGTTCAGACGTTCCGATTATGGTCCGGTCATGACAAGATTGGCCATCAGCGCCATCGAAATGGACGTCAGCAAAAAAGAAGTGATGGATTTGATGAAAAGCTATGAGGCTGAGGGCGTCATTCCAGACAATCAAAAGGTTCAAAGGGTCATTGACCGTGCATGGTATGTTGCATGTGAAGGCGAAAAGGGAGTCAGCGCACGTGATGCGAACAACAGGTTTAGAAGTGAAAACATCATTGTTGACAGCCCTCCAATGAGCATTGAAGCAGGGTTGAATTTAACCAAGTTTGAAACAAAAATCACTAAAGAGGGACTGAATACTGATTTATACGTTGATAAAAACGGCAAGATTTCAGTACAGTTCAAAAGTGAAGGTAAAAAGATTAAAACAAATTTAAGATTGCCTGCAAGGGATGTCACTTACCTGAGATACATTATGGATTCACATTTCATTCCGGTTAACGGAAGCATAGTGTCTGCAAAAAAAGGATTTAAAGTCAAAGTGATTATTGGCTAAGCTTTTCCAATGCCGCTTTAACCATTACCAATTCATCATCACTAAAATACTCGATTATTTCTTCAAGTTCCTCTGCTTTTCTTTTGGAATTATTTAATGTGTTCTCTATTCTTGATAGGGATTTTTCCCTAAAATCTGCACCTTCAGTTAGTGTCAGTATATCAAAAAATTCATCATATAAACCATTAGCCATAGCGATTTGGCTTGTTTCGATTAAAAGTGCAGAAAGAGATTTTGTATATGTGCTTCTCAAAAGCTTTAAAGTACTTGCATCGCCGATATTGGCGCTGATCTTTTCTGTTTTAAAAAATTCATTTATGAATAACAATTCATCGGATTTTGGACCTGAAATATATAAAATTGGATTTTTTGAGTCGATTTTTCCAATGATTGCTCCATCAACCAGATTTTTAACATGACAGCTGATTTCTAAAGTGGTGTCTGGAGAAACATTATTCAAATCAAGATAAATCCCCTTTGAATATTTGCCGTATTCCTGTGCAACTTTAACGGCGTTTTTTGGTGATGTTGCAGATATTAGAATATCCGACTTGATTGCAACCTGTTTGAAAGTGTCTAAAACTTCAATGTTTGAATCATCAATATTTTTGATTGTCTTATCGGATCTGCCTTCCTTTGATGTGATGAAAGTAATGTCATCAGAGTCCATTAATCTTACAATATTCTGTGAAACTTTTCCAAATCCAATTAAACCGATTATCATGATTTTCACTAATTATTTCTTAAATAATAACATGTCATGCAAGTTAACGCCGATGTGTTTTGCAATTGTATTGCATTTTGCACATAGCAGGAAATAAATCTCCTTATCTGAAAGGTCTATTTCAGACAATCCCTCATAATTGCCCATTCCCTTTGAGATTATGAATTTGTGACTGTCAAATATTTGCCTGAATTCTTCTGAAATTTCACTGTCCACATAACCTACAGTTCCACAGCCTATTTCAACAATTTCTCCGAATTCATCAAGGCCTGCATCCAAAGCCTCTTTCATGCAGGCATCATTTAAAATAGGCACTGACTTGACTGCAATGGTAATGTCCAATCCGTACTCTTTAATTTTTGACAATAACAGTTTATCGAAAACTATTTCCCCGGTGTTGTCAACCAGATATAGAACCCTGTCATTGTTTTTTAAGGAATTTTCAAATTCTTCAATATCCTTAACTGTCAAATCCTTTTTCAAGGAATCCTTAATGACACTTTCAATGTCATCATCCAAAGTGAACGCACCGAAGTCCAGAATATTGCCTATAATGGCTATTTTAACATGATTTTCCAAACTGTCATCCTCTTCAAGAATCCTTTTAACTTCGGGAAGGTATTTAAGGGCGATTTCGTTGCCTTCGATTTTTTCCTTGTGATACGGGTCTCTGCATCCTGTTTTTTCTATTATCATTTTGTGCATTGCAGATCCTGTGCCGTTGGAATTTGTATCCATCTTAAAATTGTTGCTTAGAAATTTGAAGATGTCTTCCATCAGTTCCATCTTAAGCTTTTCATCATCTGTTGACAGGTCCATGGCTTCCTTAGCCTGTCTTAAAAAACATGGCCCGCATTCATAACTTATCTTCAAGGTTAACCACCGTATATAATTTGAACCAATTGGATTTCGTCATCTTCTTCGATTACAGTATCCTCTATAACCAATTCGCCATTCTGTTTTGAAACTACAGTTTGGGCGGAAAGTTCCAATTCATTGAGAAGGTCCCTGATTGTATAATTCTCATTTGGAATTTCCCTTTCCTCATTTAAGCTTTTATATTTTAATGTGAATGTCATGATTTATACTCCTAATTCCTCTAAAAATGAACATGCCTTGCACAGTTCATTTGCTGCAGGCTCTCCGCATCTCTTGCATCTTCCATGATTGTATTCCTTTTGCATTTCCTTTTTGACAACATTCTTGATTTTGTCATATCCTCTTAATGTTGAGTATTTTATTGTTGGGTGCTTTTCGGCCAGCTGGTTGATTACCTCTGAAACTTCACCCCTGAATGATTGCATAGCATATGGGCAGCTGTCAAAGTGAACTTCAAGGTCTTTTGCAACTACATACAATCCGATTTCACGTTCCGGAATTTCTCTTAGAGGTTTGATTTTAACTGTGAACTCTTCTGCCTTTGATTCTGTTTTTGCACCCAGTTTACCTAAATTGTCAGTGTTTCCTTCCAGATAGTTCATCATGATTGCCTGAACCTCATCATCCAGATTATGGCCGGTTGCTATTTTTGTAGCGCCCATTTCACGAGCAGCCTTATTGATTATGGTTCTTCTAAACACGCCACAGTAGGAACATGACCCCTTGTGATTCGGCCTTTGCATTATCTCATCCAAGGTTATGCCGTAATCTTCTTTCAAAGACACCACCTTATGCTCTATTCCCAATCTTTCGGCATGCCTTTTTGCAATGTCTATTCCTTCCTGGCGGTAATTGGCAATTCCCTCATCAACAGTCACTGCACACAAATCAATTATGTGCATTTTTCTGAATGAATTCAGGATTTCCAAAGTGGTGACACTGTCTTTGCCTCCTGAAAGAGCTACCAAAACCTTATCTCCCTTATCCAATAATTTTTCTTTTCTGACTGTCTTAATAACTTTTTTTTCAATTGATTCGATAAAGCAATCCTTGCATAGCAATTGTCCGGATTGTTCTTTTTTAATAATAACTTTAGGATTACCACATTTACTACATTGCATAATATTACCTACATCTGTTCTACAAACTGCGCCAATTGATTTAAAGTGTTCACTTCAAACACATGTGCTCCCGCATCTTCATATAGTGAAACGCAGCTGTCTACAATATCCCATTTGTTTCTATCTTCGGGATTTAAAATAATCAGTTTTTTGGAATCCCTCACCATCTCTTCCACTATTTCAACACTTGCAGGAATTCCATTCACTTTCGGTCCTGCCCAATCTCTGCAATCGGACAGTATAATAACATAAGACTTATTGTTGATATTTGCCATTTCCTGAAACTTTGTAAATGCCGAATACATGTCTGAGGTTCCGTGAACCATCATATTCTTGACACGCATATCCTTTACTTTTACAAAAGAATCGATAAGATACTCCTCTTTTAATGCCTTGGTTGTTTCTATTACCTTATTGTCAAACTCGAAGGTTCGAGATCTCTTGAATGCTGTTTGGGCTGAAAACATTAACATGAAAAACCAGCTGCTTATCCACTCGCAGGACCCACTGATGTCATTTAAAAACAAATGCTCATTTTTGTGAGGCCTTGGCTTTGCCTTGATGAGGTCTATCGGCACCCCGCCGTATTTAAGATTTGCTCTCATGGTCCTTCTCATGTCAATTTTATGAGAGTTTGACTCGATTTTTCTTCTTGAACGCTTATTGGCTATTCTTTTTCCAAGTCTTTGGCAAATCTCCAACATCCTAGGGTCGAATCTGTTTAATTTTGTCAGGTCCTTGTTCATCAATTCCCCATCACGTTCGAGCTTTTTAGCCTCTTCAAGCAACGGCTGGCCTGAGAGCATCTTCAGTTTTTCATTGTTTATCTTTTCCCTTTGAATTTTCTTACCGATAGTGTTCTGCTTTTTAATCACGTATTTATTTGATTTAGGACCTGTTCCACGATATGCCTTACCCCTGTTTGGGTCTTCACCGGCTTTCTTTTCAGGTTCAGGAGCTTTGAAAACTTTTTCGAATATCTTTAGAAATTTAGGAATGTCATACCTGTCCTTGACATAAATTGCCATCAATGCTGTTTTTAGGAGATCCTTATTTTCATCACCTAAATCCTGATAAATCTCCATAGCCGCCTGAGTACTTCTGATACTTACAGGCAAACCTTCTTTTCTCAAATCAGCGGATAAATTTGCAATTTTTCTAATCATCTTATCGTTTGTTGAAAATATCTTTTATTACACGTTTTTTATCGCTTTCTGTTTTAATGGCTACACCAACACTATCCTCTAGAGATTTATTCAAATCCTTGGTTCCGAGATTAGTGACTGATTTGACCCAGTCAACGGTTCCCCTCACAGATGGCTTTTTCATCAAGTTCAAGTCACGTATTTGATGAACCAATTTAACTACAGCAGACACTGTCTCATCATCAACATCAGGCAATTTTGACTTGACGATTTCAATTTCCCTTTCAACAGTAGGATATGGAATGTATAAGAACAGGCATCTGTCTTTTGTCTCATCAAGGAGTGACCTTTGTGAATTTGAAGTTAAAATAACTATCAGATCATTTTTTAGGGAAAATGTTCCTAAATCATTGATTGTTATTTCATGTTCTCCCAATGCTTGAAGCAAAAAGCTCTCAACCTCTTCATCTGCCTTATCTATTTCATCTATAAGCAGGACAGAGTCCTTTTCGTTTAAAAATGCATTGAGCAAAGGCCTTCTTATGAAAAATTCATCATCAAAAATTTCATCAACATTGTTGGTGTCGTTTTTGGCCGCTTCAAGGTGGAGCAATTGCTTTTGATAATTCCACTCGCCTACAATCTGTTCAAATGTGATTCCCTCATAACATTGAATCCTAAAAAAATCCCTGTCAAATGATTTGGAAATTACTTTGGCAAGCTCTGTTTTTCCAACACCTGGAGGACCTTCAATGAGCATTGGTTTTCCGAGCAATAAAGACAAATAAAGAGTGGTGGAAATCTCAGTATTTGAAACGTATTCCGCATCTAAAAGCATTTTATCAATGTCTTTAATATCAATATTTTCAACTTGCAAACTTTTAACCATCCTAAAAATTTTGTTACTAAAATAATTTTAAATATGAATTTATTTAAATATTATGTTATAATCAACAAGATTATTAAATAATTAGATTATGGAGGTAAAATATGAAATCAGATAATGCAATCATTATTGCATTGATAGTGATTATTATTATAGTTGCTGGAGTTTATTTTTTCATAAGCGGCAATGGGATTACATTGAATCCTCAAAATCAACTGGAAGAACCCGCAACAAACATCAGCAATTCAACTTCAGTAGTTACAACCGACAACCAGCCGACTGATTCCGGCTCAAGCGGCGGTTCAAATTACGGACCTGCTACATCAAGCGCTTCATCAAACGATGGTTCTCAAAGTAGTAGCAGTGACAGTTCAAGTTCCGATTCAAGTAGTTCATCAGACTCAAGTAGCTCAAGTTCCAGTTCAAGCAGTTCATCAGACTCAAGTAGCTCAAGTTCTTCAAGTTCTACACCACAGGCAGGACAATCCGAAGGAACTTATGATCCAACAGACTTTGATTAGAACTATAATTTAAATTCATCAGGATTTTTGAATAATTCAAAATCCTGAACATATTCTTTACCAGTAATCATCGCTATTTCCGCTTTTTGAAGTTCAGAACCCAAATAAGCGGCATGTTCCATCCTTGTTACAAGGTTTTTAGTTATAATTTCCTCATATATTTCTTTTGCGGAATGTCCGACAATGACTAAATCCGGCTTGTTTTTCTTAAAATGAGTTGCAGTTATTTTACTTGACTCAACAGTTGTTCCATAATCAACATTGATTTTGAAACTGCCTGCCTTATCCCTTACAAATTTCATAGGCTCGACTTGCCTTGTCTCTTCAATGCCTTCCCTTTCATTTAGAATAACATCATTTCTTTTGTGCTTGTCCTTAAAAGCAACCAAATTAATTCCCAAATCCTTTGGAATTGACTTTCTATGCTTTGCAAGAAACATCATTTTTGAAGCGGTTGCAAGCTCATATACGCTGCCTCTGGTTTTACCACTTTCCTCCGGTGTGAACAATATGCTCACTCCCAATTCCATTCCGATTCCTGCAAGCAAAACGTTAACTCCACCGGAATCCGCATCCATAAGCTCAGTAACATTTCCAACACCAAAAAACATTGGTGCAGGATTAGTCTTGTGAAATTCATGGCATGCAATTATTGATTCGACAATGCTTGAACTGTTGACGGGATCTAGAATCAAATCCGCAACATAACGTATGCCCTCAGTGTCTTTAATTAACTGGTGCATGGATTTAACTCTTTCCGCTGGAGATTTTGGAGATTTACCTTGTGAAAAATTGGTTGGAAGCAATACTGCGGGAATGTCTTTTTCTTTTAGAATTTCCTGAATTTCAGAGTTATTTCCCAAATCCAGACTTAAAACAAAATCTATTCCATTTTCTGCTGCGACTTTGATTTCATCAGGGTTTAATGTGTCGATACTTAATGGCCTGTCGCCTACAATTGGTCTTAAAGTTTCAATAAGTTCAGGAATCTTATTTGAGAAATCCTCACCTGCGGCCATTCCAATGTCAATCATGTCCGCTCCGGAATCCACGAAATATTGACATTTGTTTATCAATGCCTCTTTTGATAAAAAAGGCGCATTGGCAATTTCTGACAATACCCTCATCGGGAAATCCTCTCCAACCGGAAGGTTTCTAATCAAGATGTTATTTGGTTTTTCAAGAAGCCTCTTGATGTTTTCCTCATCATTTTCAAAATCCTCAATAAATTTGAAAGCCTCTTTTCTTTTTTCCTCTTCAATTAACTTGTCTGCAGGTTTGTCTTCAGACAAGTCAATGCTTCCGATGAGGTTTAAAACCATTGCAAGGTCTGCACCATCGGTTGAGCCTTTAAATGTAGGAATTCCAAGTTCCTTGGTGATTTCTTTTGTTCCTTTTTTAATAAGGCCCGGAACCAAAATCATGTCAATTTCATCTAATTGGTCTTTAAAACAAGTTTGTACTTCTTTTATAATTAGTCGAGGAGTGAGAAAAGCAGCTACCTGAGTGTTATCCACAATATGTACTATTATTTCCTCTTTTGATTTTGAAACTACTTCCTTTATCAATGGATATGCCAACTCTCCTGTAACTATTAAAATTTTCATATGTATTCCTCAACTTATAATTTTTCATTTTATATTATTATATTATATAATATATTAAATTTTCTTAAAAGATTTCCATTTTATTAAAAAAGATTTTAAAATTGTATAGAAAATAATTGAAAAAATTAAAAGCATTATTAAAAAATTTGACAATAAACAAAAGATTAAAACAATAAAATTTAAACAAAATTATTCAAAAATTAAAATTTAACATAAAATTTATATATTTTAGAATTTATAATGATTATACATGATAAATATATGGAGGAGAATTAATGATTGAAATTCGTTTTCACGGTAGAGGTGGACAAGGTTCTGTAACTGCTGCTGAAATTTTGGCAAAGGCAGCATTTAAAGACGGAAAATATGTCCAAGCTTTCCCATTCTTTGGAGTAGAACGTAGGGGAGCTCCAGTTATGGCTTTCACCAGAATTGATGACAAACCAATTGAAATGAGATATCAAATCTACCACCCGGACTATGTATTAGTATTGGATGATGGATTATTAAATGTAGTTGATGTATTTTCAGGAATTAAAGACAATACTGAAGTTATTATCAACACTACCGAATTTAAAGGTAGTGGCGAACACACAGTTCATGATATTGACGCAACTGGAATTGCACTTGACATGTTAGGACGTAACATTGTAAACACAATTATCTTAGGATATTTTGCTAAAAAGACCCAAGTTGTAAGTATCGAATCCCTTGTAGAAGTTATTAAGGAAACCTTCCCTGGAAAAATTGGAGAATTAAATGCGGAAGCTACACAAAAAGCTTACGAAATGGGATAATAAGGTGAGATGATGGTTAATATAGGATGTGTTATTAAAACACCAGGAAATACTAAAAATAATAAAACTGGAAGCTGGAGAACTTTCAAACCTATTTTAGACAAAGAAAAATGTATTGATTGTGATAACTGTATTCTATTCTGTCCAGATTCCTGTGTAAACAAACAACATGATATTGATTACGATTACTGTAAAGGATGTGGAATTTGCGCACACGAATGTCCTTCAGATGCAATCGAGATGATAAAAGAATAAAGAGAGTGATTATATGGTAAAAGAAGTAATGACCTCAAACAAAGCAGTTGCTGAAGCTGTAAGATTAGCTAAACCACAAGTTATTCCCGTTTATCCAATTACTCCACAAACTACTATTTCCGAATACTTAGCTCAATATGTTGCTGATGAAAAAATTGACGCTAAATATGTTAAAGTAGAATCAGAACACAGTGCAATAAGTGCAGCTGTCGGAGCAAGTGGTGCAGGAGTAAGAGTATTTACAGCAACATCTTCACAAGGATTAATGTTAATGCATGAAATTTTATTTGCAGCCGCAGGTATGAGAACTCCTTTCGTATTGGCTGATGCAAACAGGGCAATTTCAGCACCATTAAACATTTGGAATGATCAACAAGATTCAATCGCACAAAGAGATGCCGGATGGATACAAATATATGTTGAAAATGCACAAGAAGCATTGGACACCACTTTAATGGCTTATAAAGTTTCAGAAAATCCAAGCGTATTATTACCTTCAATGGTATGTTTAGACGGATTTATTTTAACTCACACTGTTGAACCAGTTGAAATTCCTGAACAAGAAGATGTAGACAAATTTTTACCTCCATACGTACCGGATCATGCATACCTTGATCCAAAAGACCCAATGTCAATCGGTAACTTTGCAGATCCAGATTATTATATGGAAGCAAGACATGATATGGAAGTTGCAATGGATAATTCAGTCGAAATCATCCAAAAAACATGTGATGAATTCGCTGAAATATTCGGAAGACAATATGGTCTTGTCGAACCATATAAAACCGATGATGCAGAAATCATATTTGTTGCAATGGGTTCACTATGCAGTAGTATCAGAGTCATTGTTGACCAATTAAGAGAAAAAGGAGAAAAAGTTGGTTTACTTAAAATCAGAGCATACAGACCATTCCCAACAGAAGCAATAAACGAAGCCATAAAAGACTGCGACAAAATAGCTGTCGTTGACAAAAACTTCTCATTCGGAATTGGTGGAGCACTCTATGCAGACATGAAAGTTAAATTCGACAAAGAAATTTACGGATTCATTACTGGTTTAGGTGGAAGAGATATTACTCCTGAATCATTATTAGAAATTTATGAGAAAACTAAAAATGTGCCTGAAAAAGCAGTCACATGGATTGGACTTAAGGAGGAATAAATATGGTGGACATTCCTGATAAAAATTTATTAGCACCAGGACACAGAGGTTGTGCTGGTTGTGGAGCATCTATTGCAGTTAAACTAGCTTTAAATGCATTAGGTGAAAATACTGTAGCTATTTCTGCTACCGGTTGTCTTGAAGTTATGACTACACCATACCCAGAAACAGCATGGGAAATTCCATTCATTCACGTAGCATTTGAAAACTCAGGTGCTGTTGCATCAGGAGTAGAAAGTGCTCTTAGAATTCAAGGAAAAGATGATGTGAATGTAGTTGCTTTCGGTGGTGACGGGGGAACAGTAGACATTGGTTTACAATCCTTATCCGGAGCTATGGAAAGAGGACACAACATGACCTACATCTGTTATGATAACGAGGCATACATGAACACAGGTATTCAAAGAAGTGGAGCAACTCCATTCGGTGCAACAACCACTACTTCACCAAAAGGAAGTGCAAGTTTTGGGGAAGATAAACCTAAGAAAAACATGCCAATGATTATGGCAGCACACGGAATACCTTATGTTGCTACCGCATCAATAGCATACCCTGAAGATTATGTGAAAAAAGTGAAAAAAGCTGCAGAAACTAAAGGTCCTGCATATATCCACTTACAACAACCATGTACTACCGGTTGGGGATATCCTTCTGATAAAACAATTGAAATGGGTAGATTAGCTGTAGAAACTGGATCTTGGATATTATATGAAATTGAAAATGGTAAATTTGATATTACTTACAGACCTGAAGAAAGAAAACCTGTAAAAGAATATCTAGCCCCACAAAAAAGATTCAGACACTTAGATGATGAGCTCATTGAAAAAATCCAAAAATACGTTGACGCAGAGTGTGAAGAGTTAGGTTTATAAGGTGATACAATGGAAAAAATTTCTGTTAACAGCAATTTATGTGACGGATGTATGAATTGTGAAAACATGTGCGCATCTGTTCATAAATCTAGTAGAATAAAAATCATAGAATATCATTCTTCTTTTTATTCCATTGTATGTCAACACTGTGAAAGTGCACCATGTATAACAATCTGTCCAACAGAAGCAATTACAGATGAAGGAGTCAATACTGAAAAATGTATTGGCTGCGGATTATGTGTAATGGTTTGTCCATTTGGTGCAATGACCTTCGAAGGCAATATTGCTGAAAAATGTGACCTCTGTGCTGATAGGGAAGAAGGACCTGCATGTATCAAAGCATGTACCAAAAGAGCTATTAGTGTTCTCGATCCTGCAAAAGTTAAATCCAAAAATCAAGAAAAATTCTTGTCCAAAATGGCCGGATTATATGAACCTAACACTAAGAAAAGCGGCTTTGTTCATGTAATTACAAGTCAAGCAAGAGCAAGACTTGTACTAGAAGAATAAAAAATTATGTTTAATTCAGGAAATTGTACAACATGTACAACCTGCGGAAGTTGTCAACAAACACCAAATGTTGACACTCCAACTTTATTTTGTATGCATTGCCAACCATCAGAAGCGCCATGCCTAAAAGTTTGCAAGCTAGATGCCATTGAAGTGCTTGGCGGAGCTATCACTATTAACTCAAAAAAATGCAATCTCTGCAGAGACTGTGTTGAAGTTTGTCCAATTGACGTGATTAAAATATAAATATTTCAAACTCCAAAAATAGTATTAATTGATTTTTATAAGTGATTTATTTTGATTACAAAAGATACTATTAGAGATACTGTTTATGAACTTTACAAAGAAGCTGTTATCGTTCTTGGTGATGATGTAAAAAAATCACTTGAAGATGCTCTTAAAATAGAAGAACATGATCTTGCAAGGTTAAATATTGAAGCTATTTTGAAAAATATTGAACTTGCTGAAGAAAAAGGCATTCCCATGTGTCAAGATACAGGTTTGCCCGTTGTTTTTGTAAAGTTAGGTAATGTTGAAGTTGAAAATCTACGTGAAGGAATCGAAGAGGGAATAAAAAAAGCAACAACAGACGTTCCAATCAGGCCGAATATTGTTGACCCGCTAACACGTGAAAACACCAACATAAATGTTGGAGATTACATTCCACCAATTGATATCGAATTGATTGATGAAGACTATTTAGAAATAACAATTTTACCTAAGGGATTCGGGTCAGAAAACAATAATGCCATGAAAATGGCACTGCCAGCCGAAGGAATTGAAGGCATAAAAGAATTTGTAGTTGAATCCGTCCTAAAAGCAAAAGGAAAACCATGCCCACCGACCGTTGTCGGAGTGGGAATCGGAGGAACTTCAGACTTATGTTTAAAATTAGGTAAAAAAGCACTGCTTGGAAAAGTGGGTGAAAGAAATCCAGATCCACAAATAGCAAAACTTGAAGAAGAAATCCTAGAAGAAATCAACGCATCAGGAATTGGACCTATGGGATTAGGTGGAAAAACAACCACATTAGATGTGAAGATTCTAAAAGCACATACCCATACCGCAGGCCTGCCTATCGGAGTTTGCATCCAATGTTGGGCAGACAGGCATGCAACAACAAAAATTTATGATGATTGAACTTTGTGCTCACCACACAAAGTCAAAACTATTACCTGAATGTCCTTGGAGTTGTAGGTCTTGGAATATTGTCGTGAAACTCGACTGCAACATCCATCATTTCAACAGAAATATCTCCAATTCTTTTAAAAGCTTTAATGAGTCTAAATAAATAAATGAAATAATTAGAACGCTCCTTTTCATCAAAAGAACTTTCAGCCATCTGAGTTGCAATAAGGTTAATTGATTTGGATTGCATGATATGAATTGTCTCTTCCAGCTCCATCAAATCATCTTTTAAATCGGTTTCACCTTCAATAAATGCTTTTATGGATAACCTAATCATTGCCTGAGCTGTTTTATACATCTTTTTCAGTTTTTTTAACACATTGTCATCAACTTCATAAATATCATTGATTACAAATTTTGCAATATGGCCGCAATAATCCCCAATACGCTCCAGATCGTAAGCTATTTCATTGTAAAGTATAGATTTTGAAATTTCTGAATGTTTATTGAGACTTACAATAGTTTCTACTGAAGTTCTGATTTTTTCAACCATATTATTTGTGGCAAAATCCATTTCTAATGCTTTGTTTGCTTTTTCCTCATCATATTCTAAAACAGCGTCAAAAGACAATTCAAGCTGAGAGTGAACATGGCGTGCCATATTTGCCAGCATATCATTTATCAAAACATTTCCTCGAGTGTTTTTTGTACTGACCTTGCTGCCGATGGACTGAGCAATTTCCTCATAGCTTTTTAAATCAATCATATATGCTCTTTTTACTGTTCCATCCTTTACCAACGGTTGCAAAAGCTGAGTAACATATCTGCGAGTAATTCCTAATTTTTCCGCAATTTCATCCTGAGTAGATGGATTTTCATATAATATCAAATCCAAAATATCCTTTAATGTTTTATCCCTTTTACTCATTTTACCAACTATTTTTTATAATCGTCCAATAAGTCATTTGATTCGAAATGAATTTTATCTGAAGATTTATTAATTCCAGCCTGATGCTTTTCATCAGTTATTTGATTATTAAATTTGACATTGCCCTCATGAGTTGGTTTATTAATAGGCTTATGATTTTTTACACGAATGCTCTGCCTTTTATGATTATAGTCATAGTCTTCTTGTTTATTTGAATGATGAACTTTTTTAACGTTGTCATTTGAGAAATTTTCATTATTGATATTGTGCTTAAAGACTTTGAATTCCCTTTCAGATTCTCTGGCAGACACTAAAATCTTAAATATCACATATACAATCAATATCAATGCTATAACTGCTATTGGAAAATCAAAATATGCAAATACAATATCATAAATATTGGTTATTGAATTTCCAAGATCTACAAAACCACGAGCTAAGAATATCAAACCTACAAAAGCAATGATTGCCCCATGAGATTTTTTAATGATATCTGGCTTAAGCACCAATGGATAAGCACTTATAACAAGCATTGCCAATCCTAAAATTCTATATAAATTGTTATCTGCAAGGTGTTGCAATGACAAATATGCCTTGAGGAATGTGGCAGGCAATATGCCAAATTCAGATAACATGGCGAAAATTAACAGTAGCTGAATTAATCCTATAACTGCTAATGGAAATATGTAAGCAATTTCCCATTCAAAATTGGTACTGAATGTAGCCGCTGAAACAGGTTTTTCCAATGCTTCTGAAAGCATATTATAAAGTACAGAAGAAATAACTGAACCTATAACTGTACCTGCAACCCCTAAAACAGAAGTCAAAACAGCAACAAATGCTGAAATACAACCCACAAGTATAAGTTTTTTATAATTCATGTAAATTTTCCCCTTTAAAGATTAATTTAAAAAATAAAATTTATATCATAAATATTATTAAACTTCAAAGTTATTAAACTTTAAGGTAGGATAATGGAAATATTAAATTCAAAATATATTTATATAAATGTTGAAATCATAGAAAAATAGCTTAAAGCCTTAGGGGGGATTCGAACCCCCGACTTCTACCTTACCAAGGTAGCGCTCTACCACCTGAGCCACTAAGGCATAATCGAAAATCACCAAAAAATATAGAAGTGCATGGGAAGGGATTCGAACCCTCGAAGGCCTATGCCAAAGGATCTTAAGTCCTTCCCCTTTGGCCGCTCGGGCACCCATGCATATAGTACTTATTATGTAAAGTAGTAGTATATAAATGTTATGGTCATGTTACATTTTTCACAAAAATCAAACCAATCCATTGTTAAATGAATACAGCCACAGGGAAACTGAAGTCAGTACCAATATCACTATAACCCATATTACAATAAACACCTTCTTAGGATCAGACTCTCCTTTAATGAAATATTTTTCGCCGGGAACATCGCTTGATCTTTGACGGCTGTTTTTATATTTTTCGTCATTTCTCAAATAATTATAAAACATCCTTGTGATAAAATAGAATATCACAAATATGACAATGCCAATTACGGGAAGCAATCCTCCCTTTAAAAACATTACTGAAATTGATGAAAACAACAATCCTAAAAATAAGAAAAACAACCCTGACAAAATTATCGAAATAGTCTTGTTAAAAATCATTAATTACACCTAATAATTAATTTGCAATTTATAATATTAAAACTTTAGGAATGCCTAAAATTATGCCATCAACAAAATATATAAACATTAAAATAATTATATTTAATTATATTTTTTTAAAAATTTAAATGGTGTATTAATTGAAAGTAGATATGGAAGAATGCGGAGTTTGCGAAGATTGCATTGACGTATGTTTAGAAGAAGCAATTGAAAGAAGAGCATATACAATCATCATTGATGAAACTAAATGTACCAACTGTGGAGAATGCGTTGATGTATGCCCAGTTGGAGCACTATACGAAGAATAGGAATACAAATGAAAATAAAATTTACTTTAATCGATTATATAATCATCATATTGGTAATATGTGCTGCCATATTTGCATTTGTTCATATTACTACTGATGACTCATCTGATTTACAAAAAACTGCTTTTGACGAATCAACAGTTAATAAAATCCCAGACACTTACCTTAAATATTATAAAGACGGATTTATCACAAAGGCAACTGTTGAAGGATTCAATTCAACAAATGGAGAAGAAACCACACTCAACGGCACTGTCATTTGGCAAGACAATGACGGCGGAGGAGATGTCAAACTTTTAATTGAATCCGACAATCAAACATACTTGGCGGGATTATACAGGTACGTGCCAAATGCTGACATTTACATTGACCACATTAGTCTGGAAAGCAATGGCGAGAAATATAAAAACCTATGCGAAGTCAAAGTCAAACCCGAAGAAATCAAATCACTAAAGGATTTAACAAGCAAACTTCCGGATAATGCAAATTATGAGTTAACAACAATCATTTCAATAGATTCAATAGACAATACTGATATCCAAAAAATTACCAATAAACTCAATAGCGATAAAAGATTATCAATTAAAACAGCAACTAGTACTAATGACAATCAGTTAATAATAAATAAAGCTACAAAAGAAAATATTGAAGATGCCGATTCAGTTTTAAACAATATTGATGCAGTAACTGATGAAATCACCATTAGAATCTATGATTGTGATGACAGTCAACTTAATGAAATTGCAAAAAACTTTGATGTGACAAATATTCGAAAATTTTAAGTTGTGTAGATTATGAGCATAATTTATTCAGGTATAACCTCTTTAATAAATAGGATTAGTGATGAATTTCACAAATCTTTTTTATTTACATTTATTTTCACAATTTTGGCATTCATTGAAAAGCAATGGGTCAACAGCTATTTTAAAAGACTATACCCGAATGAAAATTTTTTAAGCTTCTTAAATAAAAATCAAATATTGAAAACACACATCTTCAATCCATTGATTGTTCTTTTTTTATTTGCTTTATTTTTACTTTTATCCTTGAATAATCCTTCAAGCAGTTTAGTCATGACCTTACTTTTGGCATTTGCGGGATTTTTTATTGGATCAACATTGCTATCAAGATATTTCCTGAATAACAATTTGGACAACATTGTCCATTTTAAAAGACACGACATTTATTCAATTGGCTTTTGCTTAATGTTGATAAGCATAGTATTTTTCTTTATCAGCATTGCTTCTGTTGGAGGAATTCCACTTTTAAAACCTTCAATCAGGTACTTATTAAAACCTATCTTCACCATGCCAGTATTTTTAATCATACCTGCAACATGTTTAATTGCAAGCGCTTATCTTAAGGATTTTCAGGATGAAAAAATCACCCGTTCACAGGTAAGATTCAGATTCCTATTTTTGCTGTTAATTGACTGTGCATTTTTATTACTTCTAGGTTATAGGACACCACTACTTGCAGCATTTCTCATCATAATAATCATAGGTTTCTATGGAAATATCGTTTCTCTTTGGGAAGTTGTTGTTGGCGCAGTAATTGGTATAGGTGCGATAGTAGGAATTGGATATTTTCGTTCATTAGGTGAGATGACAATCACCTCATCCACCAGCCCACTATACTCCCTACAGTCAAGAGCGGACTTTACCCTACACGTATTGAACTTACTTGATTTCATTGGTGGAAACTTTGGACTGACTCATGGACACATGTTGGCCAGTTCACTTCCCGGAAGCGACTTGGGTCCAAGAATGATGGTTGGTAAACTTATAGCATGGAGAACAGAAGTGACCGTAACCCCAACCTTAATCGGACAGATGATTGTTGATTTTGGTAAAGTGGGCGTTTTTGTGGAAATGCTGCTTTTGGGATTCATATTGGGAATCGGATTTAAAATTGTTAAATTCACCAAAAATTATTTTTATATAGGAATTTACTCATTAATTTTAACATACAGCATTTTAGGCATTGAAACCGGAATTTTAGACATTCAAGTTTTAATATACTTTGCCATAGCTATTTTTATTTACATAACATGCATTAAACGCAGTATCTGGAATTAGTAATACTAATTTTAAAAAAAGACAATGAAAAGTATTATTTCAGTATTAACAATAATGAAAAATCACACTAAAAAGTATTACTTTAATAATCTTTATATAGTCAAATAAAATTTAAATATAAATGTCAAGATGAAAATTCTGTTTTATTAACCATTACTCTTAATAAAACTCCCTATAAACTTGATATTACAAAAAATAAAGTAAAAGTGATGCTTTTTGTAATACTTCATTTATAAATGAAAAGTAAAAAAGTATTACTTAAAAAATGGAGGAATAAATTTGCATATACCTGACGGATTTATACCTGTAGCACAATGTGTAGTATACTATGTAATTTTAATCGTTGCATTATACTTCTCTGTAAAATGGGCTAGATCCAACTTAGATGAAAAACGTATACCTCTTATAGCAGTCCTCGCAGCAGGTATTTTTGCAATCATGTCCATGAACATGCCAATTCCATTTGGTACCAGCGGACATATGGTTGGAGGAGCTTTAGTCGCTATCGCATTTTTAGCACCTGAAGCTGCTGTACTTGTATTTACTGTAGTGCTTCTTATCCAAGCATTAATCTTCGGTGACGGAGGAATTACTGCTTTAGGAGCAAATGTATTGAATATGGCAATCATTGGAGGTTTTGTAGGTCTTTACACCTTCAAAGGATTAAAAGGAATTATTGGAAAATACCCTGCAGCAGGTGTTGCAGCATGGTTAGCAACAGTAATTGCAGCATTCGCATGTGCGATTGAAATGGGTATTGCAGGAACATTCCCAATGAACATTGGTATCCCATCAATGGTATTATACCACTTCTTTATTGGAATAATCGAAGCAGTATTAACTGTAATTGTTCTTGTTGCATTAGATAAATTCAGACCAGATTTACTTGCATGGAATGAAGGAGATGCATAAAATGGATAAAAAAGATATGACTTTAATTGGAATTGCAATAGTAATTTGTGTCATCATATGTGTTCTTTCACCATACATTGCATCTGGTGACCCAGACGGATTAGAAAAATCTGCAGAGGATTCTGGACTTGCTGAAGATTTCTCAGTTGAAGAAATTAACGGAGTTCCAGAGGCTCCATTACCAGACTATGCATTTGCAAGCAGTCCTGATAATCAACCATTACAAATAGTAGCTCTGGTTATAGGAGTAATTGTAACTCTATTATTAGGATTTGGAGTTGCATACGTAGTTAAAAGTAGAAATTAATTTATTAATTTCTATTTATTTCCTTTTTTTAATAGTAATTGAAAATTATTAAAATTGACATAACCAAATAATAATATATTACTAATTTTTAATATTATAATAGTGAATTGAAATGCCAGACATAACACAAATTATAAGGTTTGATGATTTAGCATCAAAAAACAGTCCAATACATAATTTGGAAGGACGGATCAAATTAATATCAACAATATTGATTATCTTAGCTTGTGTTATATCAAAGGAATTGTTTATACCAATAATCTTGGAAATTATGCTTTTAGCAATATTGAAAATAGCCAAATTATCCTATTTTGATTCATTTAAAAGGCTGTTGATGTTGCTTCCTTTTGGAGGGGCAATAATAATATTCCAACCATTTATCCAACCTGGAAACATTATTTGGAGTTATTCCTGGCTGCACATTACAGATGTTGGCCTTAACTGGGCAATTTTACTTTTAGCACGTATGATTGTATCATTAACTGCAATAATAATCTACTCATCAACAACACCATTGCAGGAAATGGCAAGCTCATTTAGAAAATTAAAGATGCCTAGAGATCTTGCAATGATATTGTCAATTATGGTAAGATTTCTGTTTTTATTCGTTGATGAACTTTCAGCCATTAGAAAAAGCCAGAAGTCAAGAAACTTCAGCATTCATTCAAAAAACACTCCATACAAATGGAGAGTAAAGCAGGTGGGATACACCATAGGCATGATGTTTTTAAAAGCATATGAACAGGGAGAGCGAGTTCACAAAAGTATGGTGAGCAGGGGATTTTCAGATGCCTCTGAAATGTTTGACGAGAAAAAATCTCCTGAAAAAAGTGATTATATCTATATAATATCAATAATTATTCTCATAATAATACTTGAAATTATTATACTGACCTATTCCGGACAATTAGGTTTCTTTGGACAAAATTTAGCAATTAATTAGGTGATGAGATGGAACATATTCATTTAGAAACAAAAAATTTATCTTTTACTTACCCTGATGGAACACAGGCTTTAAAAAATGTAAATATACAAATTAAAAAAGGAGAAAAAATTGCAATCATGGGACCTAACGGTGCCGGCAAATCAACATTGTTTTCACACTTCAACGGTTTAAGCGAACCTACATCCGGACATGTTGAAATAGATGGTGAAAAGATAATTTTTGAACGTGACGAGCTACTTAAAGTAAGACAAAAAGTAGGGATAGTTTTCCAAGATCCAAACGACCAGTTATTTGCACCAACCGTTAAAGAGGACGTTGCTTTTGGACCAATGAATTTGGGTTTGGAATATGATGAAGTCAAATACAGAATAACTGAAGCTTTGGAAATGGTGGGAATGGCAGGCTTTGAAGATAAGACACCACACCATTTAAGCGGAGGTCAGCAAAAAAGAGTGGCCATTGCAGGCATTGTCGCAATGAGGCCGGAAATAATGATTCTTGATGAACCTACAGCTGGCCTTGATCCGGAAGGTGTTGACAAGGTATTGGACATCTTAAATAAACTTAATGATGAAGGAATAAGCATTGTCATCTCTTCACATGATATAGAGATGGTCAATCAGTTTGCCGATAAGATATTTGTTTTGTATGGCGGGGAAATTATTGCCGAAGGCGACAAACATCAAATATTTTCCAATAAGGAATTATTGAAAAAAGCCCATTTAAAAGCACCAGTAACAACTGAAATATTATATAAATTAAAAGAAAATGGATTAGATGTTGATACTGAAAAAATAAGTATTGATGAGACTGTTGAAGAAATATTAAAAGTAAAAAAATAGATTAATTTGTTGATTTTTTTCTGAATCTATCTTTGAGTTTCTTGATAAATTCAAATTCTTCATCCAATTCTGGAGAGTTTGCAAACCCGCAGTTTGGACAATGGTAACTATTACAATTGTGCTTGCCACAACTGGAACATCCTCGGTTTTCCAATTCGTTTTCATCAAATTCGAAACCGCACATTCTGCATTTCATAATATAACACCGTTAATAATTTTAGTTTAAAAAAAATAAATGAAAAATTGAAGTTTATTCCACTTCAATATTTTCAGCTTCTTCTTTACGAAGACAAACGTCATATCCTTTTACACTCATTTCAATAGGATCTCCTAAAGTAGCTACTTTTTTAACAGTAATTTTAGCTCCTTTAACAAAACCCATACCCAATAAGTGTCTTCTTAAATCCACATCACCGGATTCATGGTATTTAACCAAAGTTACGGTTTCTCCAGGTTTTGCATCTTTTAAGGTTTTCATATTATCACCAAATTATAATCATTAAATAATTTTTAGGTTAAACTAAAAACTTCTTATTCAATAATTTGTCATAACCCATATATAAATATTTAGTTATGACTAAAAATATTGAAAAAATGAAAATTAGAATTGAATCTAATAATCATTTTAGACGTTTAACTTATCCGAATCCTGCTAATAAACCAACATTGTAAATTAAGAAGGAAACAATGTATGCAGTCACTAAAGTAATAGCACACATGGTTAAAGCCCATCTATAACTGTTGGTTTCCTGTTTGATTGCACCGATAGCTGCGAAACATGGAGTGTATAATAAAGTAAATGCCATGAATGAGAATGCAGATAATGGAGTGAAAGTATCATGTACTAATTGAGTAATACCATCTTCATCATCTTCTTCCATACCAGCTAAGGTACCGAAGGTTGCTACTACTACTTCTTTAGCAGCTAAACCTGCAATGATAGCTACAGCAGCTTGCCAGGTTCCGAATCCTAAAGGAGCAAAGATAGGAGCAATTACGCCACCGATCATACCTAATACACTGTCAGCAGATCCGTATTCAACACCTAATGGGAAGATACTTAAAACCCATAATACAATGGAACAAGCAAGGATGATAGTACCTGCTTTTCTTAAGAATCCTTTTACTTTTTCCCAAGTGTGTAATAATACACCTTTGATGGATGGAACTTTGTAAGTAGGCAATTCCATAACAAATGGTGTGGACAATCCTTTAAACATTGTTCTTTTGAGGATAGCTGCAACAATAAGTGCCACAACAATACCTAATAAATAAATAGCCAATAAAGCGAAACTAGCAGTGGATACTTGTATAAATCCTATTGAAAATGCTATACCTTCAGCAAAGAATGCTGCAATGAAAATAGCATAAATTGGTAATCTTGCAGTACAAGACATGAATGGAACAAGCATCATAGCAAGCATTCTGTCCCCTTCGTTTTCCATGGTTCTTGTAGCCATAATAGCAGGAACACCACAACCGAATCCTAAAATCATAGGAATGAAAGCTTTTCCGTGAAGACCTACTAATTTGTGCATGATTTTATCCAATGTAAATGCAGCTCTTGCCAAGTAACCACAGTCTTCTAAGATACTTAAGAATAAGAACATTAGAATAATGATAGGTAAGAAAGTGAGAACACCACCTACTCCACCAATGATACCATCACAGATGAAGGAAGCTAAATATTCGTTTGCGATGAATCCGCCGATCCATTCAGCAAGCATACCAAATGCTTCATCAATCATGTCTTGGAATGGAGCACCAATAGTGTAAGTGAACTGGAACATAGCCCACATGATAACAATGAAAATAGGGATTGCTAAAATCCTGTTTGTAACTATCTTATCTATTTTATCAGTTGTAGTTTCTTTTTCAACAGCAGGTTTTTTAACAGCTTCCGCCATTAATCCGCCGATGAAAGCATATCTTGCATTTGCAATAACTTCTTCTGCACCTTCATTGAAAATGCCTTTAAGGTGTCCTGCAACTTTATCAGTTTCAGCCATGATTGCGGAACTTTGGGAAGAAGCTTGAACTTTTTCTATAACAATTGAGTCCCTTTCCAATAGCTTTATTGCTGTCCATACAGAAGGAACATCCAATAGGTTATTGTCTTTTTCAACCAGTGCTTGCAAGTCTCCTAAGTGTTCTCTTAACTCATCACCATAGGATAATTTTGCACTAGTGTCTATTGGATTTGCAGCTTGTTTTTCAACAGTGCTTAATAATTCTTCAAATCCGTCACCAGTTTTTGCGTTAACTTCAACAACTGGGAAACCTAAAAGTTCACTCATTAATTTGATATCAATGATGTGATCTTTTTTCTTTGCAAAATCGTTCATGTTAAGTGCCATTACAAGGTTAGCACCTAATTCCATCATTTGAACTGTTAAATATAAATTACGTTCTAAATTAGCAGCATCAACTACGTTAATGATTACATCAGAGTCATCATCCACAATGAAATCTCTTGATACGATTTCTTCCATGGAATGAGCACTTAATGCATAGTTACCAGGTAAGTCCACTACATCATAATCATAGCTTCCATGAGAGAAATGACCTTCTGCTCTTTCAACAGTTTTTCCAGGCCAGTTTCCTACATGTTGGCGCATACCGGTTAATCTATTGAAGACAGTAGTTTTACCCACGTTTGGGTTTCCTGCTAATCCTACAATTAATTCTGTCATTAACCATTCTCCCGTTTTATTACATTATGAAAAATACTTGTGAAGTATTTTCCATTACTAAAAAAATTTTTTTAGTTTAAGTTGACTAATCCATAATAAAAAATTAGGTTAACCTAAACATTTTAATATATTGTTTTTATGCTATTTAAATATTTAGGCATACCAAAGAAAAAACAAATTACTTATATTAAAAAAAAGTTAAATATTAAAAAATAAACTATGTTGATATAATGAGTGATGCAATCGAAACCGCTAAAAAATACATTGAAGAGAAAAATTATGAGGAAGCTCTCAAATTAGCTAGAAAAAGACATGGAAAAGATGATGTTGACGATTATTTGACCATTTTAGACTTATTAATAGATGCAGATTACCTTCTTGCTATTGAAGAAAAGGGAATGTACTACCAATACTTTGACGAAAACCATGACAATGGCGATTACGGTGAGAAGTACTTCGATCAATACCTAGAAAAGCAACCTCGTTCAATCAATGTTATTAGCGACAAGGCATTATCCAGATTCAACAAGGGACACATTGATGAAGCAATAGCGTACATGGACAAGGCCCTTGACAAATACAAATCATATTCCAAAATTGAAAAGCCCCGCATCAGTAAAAAAGAGGTTCTTATGGGCAAAATTGAGCTGTTAATACAAGCAAAAAGGTTCGATGATGCCCTATCCAACGTTAACACCTATGAAGACCAGTATGGAGGGGATGAAAAATCCGATTTATACAAAGGCCAAATGCTTCAAAAGACAGGCAAGAATGAAAAGGCAATCGAATATCTTGACAAGTCCCTTCAAAATGAAGACACCATTATCGGTTTTAATGCAAAAGGAGACGCATTATATGAACTAAGGCAATACAAGGATGCATTAAAGAACTATAAAACCTGCATCAATTATGAGGGCAAAATTGAAGACGATCTTGAATTGATTACCAACTTCAACTACAAGGCAGCCTTCTGCTGCGTGAAACTTGGCGATGAACAGGAAGCAATAAAGTATCTAAATAAAACCATCAACATGTTGAATGAACATGGAAGACTCCCAAATGATATTGAAATGATTTATCAGAAATGTTCCTTTGAAAAGGAAAGGATAATGAAAAAAGGAGAAGTCAAAGATGAGGAATTTAGAAAAACCAGGTTTTTCTCAGCTCGAACTTCAATAATTATATTAATTATAATTTTAATATTGTATGCGATTTTAAGGTATTTAGGATACAATTAATTTAGGTATGCCTAAAAATTTAGAAACATTTATATAGTATGACAACAAACCTTTATACAAGTGACATATATTTAGGTATACCTAAATAATCACTTTAACAAGACAAGATATTAGTCAACAAACAATACAAATCTCCAAAATATAAATATTTAGCATTGAATTGGTTTCCACAATTTTCTGATTTAATGCATGGAAAATTAATCTGCCAAAATTTTCCAAAAAAAACACGAATTGGTGTTTAACTCTCCTCCATAACAATTAAACACCAATAATTATCTCTTTTTATTATATATCCCAAGCTTCATTTTCAGGGTCATTAGGGTCATCATAAATTTCTTCAGTCCAATAATTATAGTCAAAATAATCATCCATTTCCTGATTCAAACCCCAATTATGATTTTCGTAATAAGTATAGGGATCAAAATCGTTTTTTACAGTAATTGACTTGGTTTTCTTAGCCTTCTTATAATGGGAATCACCGAAGAATTTTACTTTAACCTTGTATTTGCCAACATCATATTTTACACGAATTCCCTTATTGTATGATTTATAAACCCATTTATAGTTTCCATTTTTATCTGTTATGGTGTAATTTATCATGCCGTTGGACTTGATTTCCTTTCCCTTCTTATCAACCAGTTTGATTACAATATATCCCTTTTTATCAATTGCGCAATCATCGGTTGATATCTTCACTTTTACTTTTTGTTTAGCAACAACAGGGCTTGCAAGCAAAATGCAAACTGCTAAAATAGCTAAAATGATGACGATTTTTTTGTTCATGTTAATAAATTGTTACAAATAGTATTTAACTATTAATGTTTAATATATTAACAGTGATTTTTTATGATTGAATATGATGATATAATTAAAGATTCCCCGTTTCTCGTTAATCATTTGATTACATTAAAAAAGACACATGATTTTTATATAAACAAACACATAAAACGAGAAACCGAGATTTTGCCCAGCCAATATTACATGCTATTATTCTTATATTATGAAATGGGCACAAACCAGTCCGATATTGCAAAGGCATGCCTAATGGACAGAAGTGGAGTTTCAAGAGCATTCAAAGACTTTGAAGAAAAGGGATTGATTACCAGAGAAATTGATGAGGAAAACAAAAGAGCGTATAAAATCCATTTAACAAAAAAAGGAATTGAAACCGCCGAATTTTTAATTGAAAAAGAAAAGGAATGGGACGATATGATTTGTGAAGAATTGAATATCTCCCGCCAAGACACACTGGAATTGCTATCTAAAGTCTCAATGAAATCACTTAAATTCAATCGTGAAAAATTCTAATCATACCCCTCGGATTCCAAATAATCGTCAATCGCATAATTGTCACCATACTCATAATGGTCATAGTAGGCACCAGGATCAGTTCTAGACAACGTGTATCTGTCAGGAACAACAGTGTGATAATGGCTGCTTCCTGAAGAATAGCCATAAGAGTAACTTGGGGATTTTGTGGTGTATACCAAATCATAACCATTTTCATCAAGACCCAATATCTCATACATCAACTCTGATTCCTTGAATGTTATATTGTTTTGACTACCAATAATTATACCATACACCGCATTGTTTTCATAGGAATATTCAATGAAGCATTTTTCATCACTGTTTTCACTATAATCGGAAACATATTGATTTACCTTATTTTGAGTGTTGAAAAAATCATATTTGTCAGGTGTTGTTTTCCAAACTACAATATAGTCTTTAGCCCCCACATAATCAACATAGGATATGTTTCTTGCTCCGAAATATTCATATTCACCTATTGATGCATTGAAACTTCCATCAGGAATACTGTTTTCACCGGTTTTTAGAGCATGTGTTAAATTTGCAACCAAAAACCCGTCACCACCAATGTCCTCTGTGAAATTATCGTAATAGTCTGCATGAGAAGGTGTTGAAAGGAAATGGAACATCCCCGCTGCAACAATCACAACTGCAATAATGACGATTACAAATTTAATTCTTGACATAATAATATATTCACATTTTATCAACATTTATAATTATCTAATTGAAACAATTTTATTAAACAGCCCCAATATTTTAAAACTAAAACAAAATAACGATATAACTTCAACAAACTTTAAATTTAAGGTAGTTCAATGAATAGACATGATAGAATTAGTTATAGCATGTTTTATAGGAATCGCAATAGGAACTACAACAGGCATGATACCGGGAATACATGTCAATACAGCAGGAGCAATACTGTTTGCATCATCAACACTATTATTAACCATAGTGTCGCCAGAATTCCTATGCGTGCTAATGGTTTCAATGTCCATAGCCCACACACTTATAGAATTCGTCCCGTCAATGCTTTTGGGAGTTCCTCAAGAAGGCACAGCAACATCAATCCTTCCAGGACATCGAATGGTATTGCAGGGAAGGTCAAAAGAAGTGATAAGAGTGGTTTCTGTTGGAGGCTTTGGAGCAATTATCGTCACCATCTTAATGCTGCCGATTTTTGCAATAGCCCTGCCGATGCTTCATGACATCTCAAAACCCTTTACATGGATAATACTTCTTGTCGCTTCAATATATTTAACCCACAAGCTAACAAGAAACTTCCGGGATTTCCTATGGGCATTACTTTTATTTGTACTGTCCGGAATCCTTGGATGGGTTATTTTCCAAACACCGATTTCATCAGGAACCACAATGATGTGCACATTTTCAGGACTGTTTGGAATAAGCACAATACTATTCAGCCTAAACGATTCCTCAACAATACCTCATCAAAATCCATTTTATGAGTTAAATATCGATTACAATAAATTCAAAAGCATCTTTGCCGGAGGGATCACCGGCGCAATACTTGGATTTTTACCGGGCTTTGGCCCCGCACAGGGAACAGTAATAGCGCAGGCAGTGAGCGGAACAAGTGACAATGACGATGATGACACAGTGAACTTTTTACTGGCAACCTCAGGTTTGAACATCTCAGACTGTCTTTTTTCGCTTATTGCAATCTACATCATAGGCAATCCCAGAAGCGGAATTGCAGTCTACATGTCATATTTGATTTTTGAAATGGGACTGAACCACCTGGCGATTTTCATTTTTGCATCTCTGATTGCAGTTTCAGTTTCTTTAGTACTGTCATTGAAACTGGGAGATTCGTTTTCAAGACTTATGGGAGGTGTCGACTATAAAAAATTGTCAATTGGAGTGATATTGCTTCAGATTGTGATATTATACATTTTTATTTTCTATTACAAAGCACCGGTCTTATACATGACCTTGGCATTAATCACCTCAACGGCAATGGGAATGCTTCCGCATTACATAGGAATCGGGAAATCCCATTTGATGGGCATTTTGATAATTCCTGCAATAGTTATCTACATGCAAATGTTTATTTAGGTGATTGTATGAAAAGAATATTATTAAACGAATTCAAAGAATATGAAAATATGAAAAAGAAAGATCTTGAAAAGGATATTGGTAATTTTAGCCCAACTGTTGTTTTGCCTTTAATATATAATGAAAAAGTAGATTTCAAAAAAATAGAATCAATTAGAAAAATTAATGTTAAAAATGACAACTCCGAAGAAATTTCAAATGAAATTTTAGAAGAACTAAAAATTAATAAAAATAATATTACGCCATTAAAATTCGTTTTTCATGAATTAATCGCCAATATTTATGACCATTCAAAATTTAAGAATGCATATGTAATGGGCAAAAATGATGGTGAATTTTATGAATTTTCATTTTTGGATGATGGAATAACTATACCAATTTCCTTAAAGAAACTTGATTTTCCAATTAAAAATGATTGTGATGCAGTTATTAAAGCTATTAATGGATTATCTAGTAAAAATGAATTAGGATACATTGAAAGAGGTACTGGACTGAATAATACAATAAATATTGTTACATCAGGCAGTGAAGGTGAAGTTTTAATTGTTTCAGGATGTGCTTTAATCCATATTAATAATAACAATGTATTTGCTCGAAAGATTCCTAAAGATTGCATAGATGGAACATTAGTAAGTTTAAGAATGAATTTAGATTCAAAAATTGATATCTATAAATATTTAAAACAAGTAAAATATGAATTGATACAATGAGTGAAATCGAAATTATTCTAAAAAAAGAAATTGGTTCAGATTTAGGATCAAGACAAAAAATCGAAAAGTTATTCAAAAATATCAATGAAAATGTTTCAAAAGTCGTCATGAATTTCGAAGGTGTTGAATTCATGGGACGTAGTTTCGCCCAAGAGTATCTTAATCGAAAGCATTTTGCTTCATTTGAAGTTGTAGAAAAGAATATGTCTGAAGATATTAAAAAAATGTTTGAAATTATTTTAGAATTAAATAATAAAATATAGTTAGATAATAACAACATTATCAGCTATTTTTTCAGCCTTTTCAGTTATCTCTTCAATATCCACACCAGGAAATGCATCAATCACGCATAAGTCTGCTTTTTCAACATCCAAGTCCTCAAATGCCTGATTATGTATTTCATAACCTTCATTGATACCGTTGATTTCCAAATTATTTTTCAATGCTTCAATCATTTCCGGATTAATGTCATTGAATATTACCTTTTCAAAACCGTATTTCATCAAATAGATGCCCAGTGCGCCCAGTCCGCACATTCCATCAACTGCCAAACCTGTTTTAATGCCGTTGTTTTTGATGTAATTGTGCAATTGGAGCAGTTTCTGCTCTGTGGTCACTGCAACTTCAATGTGATGCTTGGATTGATTTTTAACTAAGACGACCTTTTCATTTAGAAGTGTTCTCATGACATTGATCTGTGTATCGTCACCTTCCAAAATCTCAAAATGATTGATTTCGGAATTCCTATCCAATTGTCCAACCGTGTTTTGAGGACTTCCTTTAAGCACACATTCCACTTCTGGAACTTCTTCAACTAATCTTGATGCAACCTCACTTGTAAAATCCTTATGCAATAGAATTAGTGTTTTTTTGCCAATGAATTGAGGATTTAGACTGCTATAATAAAAGTTTGAGAGTGGCACTGGAGAGTTGCGCCTCAATGTGGCGTTTTCAGGAACAATTTCACTTTCAATCATGATTTTTAGGATATGGCTCATAACAATGTCAAGCGGCCTTTTTCCACATTCACATCTCATATAGTCCCCGTCCAATGTTTCAAAATCTATCAAATCCTTAAGTGGGGAAAACTTCTTTATTTGAATGTCATTGCACTTTTCACATTCTTCAAGTGACTTAATTTTTTCATCAATGTTTAAGATAAAAATCGCCTCAAAATTGCTTTATTGTTAAAATATTGTCTTATATCACTAATAATGCTTTCAAAAGTAATAAAAAGTATATAAATTAGTATTACTAATTAGTAATTGTAATCAAAATCGCCATTGGTGAAAATATGAACAATGATATAATACCACAATATGATGTAGCAAAACAGAATTACTCTCCAGATGAAAGAATTCTTCTTGGAGAAATACGTGAAAACCTGGTGGATTTAGCTATATCCACCGGCGAAAATTATCAGGCAAACGAAGAGATATTATTAAATGACATTAAGAACTTTTTATTCTTAAGGTTGAGTGGAGAAAATCAAAATAATAATATCTCAAATGAATATTTGGACAACTTATCTCGAAGGTTCCTCAGGGACATTATTGGATATGGACAAATCGACCCATTGATTCAAGATGATGAGCTAGAAGAGATTATGATAATCGGAACTTCAAAGCCAATATTCGTCTATCACAGAAAATATGGAATGATGAAAACCAATATCCAATTCAGCAATGAAACTGAGCTTAGAGACCTTATTGATTCGATTGCAAGGCAAATCAACAGAAGAATAGACCAAGAATCCCCAATTTTGGACGGTAGGTTGGCAGACGGATCAAGGATTAACGCCACTATTCCTCCAGTGTCTGCTGACGGACCATCACTTACAATACGTAAATTCAGACAGGACCCCCTGACAATAATTGACCTGATTAATTCAAGGACTGTTTCACTGGACCTTGCAGGATTTTTATGGCTGTGCATTGACGGACTTGGAGTAAAATCCGCAAATGCAATAATCTCCGGAGGAACAAGCTCAGGAAAAACAACTACATTGAATGCACTTTCAGCATTCATCAATCCAAACGAAAGAATCATCACGATTGAGGACACGCTAGAGCTTCAAATACCTCACGAACATGTTATTCGTATGGAAACCCGTCCCGCCAATGTCGAGGGAAAGGGAGAGCTGACAATGAACGATTTGGTTAAAAATTCATTGAGGCAACGCCCGGATAGAATAATTGTAGGAGAAGTCAGAGCAGATGAAGCAATTACATTATTCACAGCATTAAATACCGGACATTCAGGTTTTGGGACTCTGCATTCAAATGATGCCCGTGAAACAATTACAAGACTGACAAACGAACCAATGTCCGTTCCGGAAATCATGATACAGGCAATTGATTTCATAATCATGCAAAACCGGATTTATACGCCATCAGGCATGTCTTTTAGAAGAGTGAGTGAAGTTGCAGAGGTTGTTGGAATGGAAGAGGGAACCGTTCAGCTAAACAAGATATTTCAATGGAATCCTGAAAGGGACACCATCGACAATGTCGGCGTTACAAGCAACACATTGCAGCAAATTGCCACCTTAAGCGGAAAATCAATACCTGAGCTAAAAAGTGAGATAGAAAACAGAAAGATTGTTTTGAAACATATGATCAACCAGAATATTCGCTCAGTAGATGGCGTCAATAGCGTTATTGAGTTATACTATAAAAATCCGCAGAAAGTTTTAAACAGAATCATTTTGAACAGGTGATAGAATGTTCAATAACCTTTTTATCATGATTGGAGGGGCTTTTTTGTCCCTAATCAACTTTTTTGCCAACTTATCATTTAAAAAGGAGCATGATGATAAAGCAAAAAGCGGACATATTGATTCATGCATTCTTTCGAAACTTAATTTGGAAGTTGAAACTGAAATGGCCAAACACGAAACACGCTTTGATGAGTTAAGGGACGAAGCGCTCAACGTTTTATTGAAAAAACATGTCGCTGCATTATTATTTGTTGGATTAATATTGATCAGTTTTTTAACCGCTCCTGAAATTGGAGGCATGTATCTGGTAATAATCTTGATGACATACATGTTTTTAATATATTATCCTCAAATGAAAGAGCAAAGAGGCTATTCCGACCTGAATCAGGAGCTTCCTTATGCATTAAGACATATGAGCATTGAATTAAAGGCAGGAAGAGGTTTGCATGATGCCTTAATTACCATCAAGAATGCAAACTACGGGTCACTGTCCCGTGAGTTTATGAGAGTTCTAGAAGAAATCAAGTTTGGTAAAACAACAGAGGATGCCCTGCTTGAAATGTCTCACAGAGTGAAATCCGAGGGATTGTCGAGATCAGTCCATCAAATAATTGGAACATTAAGGGTTGGAGGCAATCTGGCCAACAGCCTGGAAATCATAGCAAAGGACATCTCATTTGACATGCAGATTAAGTTAAAAGAATACTCACAGAAATTGAATTCATTTATCTTAATCTATACATTCATTGCCATTTTAGCTCCAGTGATAAGTTTGATTATGTTAATGGCAGGTTCAACAGTAATGGGAGACATAATTTCATCAGAACTGTTGTTTGTAATCTATACAATATTTTTCCCATTGGTTGTGATGTTTTTGGGATTGTTTATTAAAAAATTAGAACCTAAAATTTAAAATAGGTGAAATTAAATATGTTAAACATATTTAATTTCGTGAGAGTAGTTATATGCTTTTTATTAAATTAGAAAAGAGAGTTAAACTAATTTAATAACAATCGGAGTGTAGTAATATGGTTTTGATAAAAACCACGCCAGCAATGAAAAATTAGATTTTTAGGTAGACCTAACTTTTTATTGCTGTTTATTATGTTATAAGAAATAGTATATAAATGTTTCTAATTTTTTAGGTATGCCTAAAAAATAAATAATCAACTAATAAAAAAATTTTGAAAAAGAGATAATAATTGGTGTTTAGTGTTTGAGGAGAGTTAAAAAGTTAATGTCAACTAAATACTTCTAAATGGGTATATTCCATTCTTTTCATAACTATTTTTTAGCCAATGGGTAAATATCGGATCAGTAATTTGATATTTGTCATTTGCATATTCAATTAAGTCAAAGTCAAGAAGACGATTCAATGGCCTGTTAAGTGATCCACTAGTAACTTCCAATGTGTTGGCTATTTCAATTCTTTTTTTAGGATTGTCGAGTAAAGAGATTACTATTTTTTGTTCTTGAAATGTTAATTTAGACCACATGAATACAAAATGTACAGCAAGATAATCTATAGAATCTTTAAATAAATCAATGATATTGTTTTCTGTTAAATTTATGTTTTCTGGAAGAAATTTTGCAAATATGTTGATATAATAAGGTATTCCCCGAGTGCATTTGTAAAATCTTTCAAAGGCATCATCATCCAGTTGTATGTTTCTTGGAAGTGATTTAATATAATCTATGGTGGTTTGCTTTGAAAACGGTTGTATTTCAATTGTCAGCATTCTTCCTCCAAATGCACCATCTTTTCCATTTAAATCATTAATTAAACTGTCCTTTAAACTCATGCTACCGCAAAATAAGTATGCAACATTCTTTTGGTTTTGAATGAAACTGCGCATATACCATAAGAATTTATCCACATCATCCAACTCTTTAATCAATTGGATTTCATCAATAAAAATAAATACACCTTTTAACTTGTCAGTGTTGTCTTCATAAATTTTTTGAGGCAATTCCATTACAAAGTTCGCTAGTCTTGCATAGTTATCCTCACTTTCAAAGATTGGTATTGGAATGTGCTCGTAAGATAGAATCTTATCTATTTTAAATTTACTTGTTTTGAAGTATTTTTCTACTTGTTTGCCCACTGTTCTTAATCCGAACTCTTTTGAGGATTTTATTATTGAGTCATAGATTATTTTAATTAAACTGCCTCTGGTCAGGTTTTTTTGTTGGTATGCATTGCTTCTTGACAAATCAATATCGACGACCAAATATTCCTCATCAAACCTTTCTTTAATTTTCTTGATGAGAGCTGTCTTTCCCACCCCTCTAATTCCTGTTAATAGCATAGTGGGTGATGAATTGAATTCTGTGCTGCCTAATAAACTTGATAATATGTTAATTTCGTCTACCCTATTGTAGAATTGTGTTTCTGATAAATTTGTATCTGTAATACTTGCAATTTCATCCATATGAACCCCTCAAGTAATTCAATTTGAATTATGTATTGTACCATAATGTACTTTTAATTATATAATTAATTTTTCATTATATATTGTACTATAATGTATTTTTCATTATATATAATATTAATTATTTTAGCGATCCCAATACATACCGGTTTAAATCAATTTTTCATCATCGTAATGATTATCATAGATTATCAAGACATTGCCTAATGATTATTCCCACAAAAAAATATGTTTTGAAAAATAATAAAATAATTGGAAGTGCGACGAAGCTCAAAAACACAAATGTGAAAAAACACATTAGTTAAAAATGGCGTAAAATTGGAACATTACATTATCTTAATATCACCATTAACCTACACTGCGATAATTTTCCCAAAGTAGTGAACTACTAACTGTTCGTATAAGATGAATATTATTGTCAGTAATTTGTCTTTGAGAGATGGCTCTGTTTGTTAATGCTTCTTTGTCCCTTGATCGTGGGTCTTTATCTTTATCAGCTAAATTGTATTTCTTTTTGAATCTTGAAAATGTTGCTCTGCTTACTTCAAGTTCATGTTCTTCAGCTAGCCATCTTCTGACACTTGCATCTGTAGCTCCTGAAGTTTTCATAGATATTATCTCATCAAGCAATGTTTCCAGGAAATCATTTTTGTTTAGTTTTAATGATGCTTTGAATTTTCTGTAGGTAATGCCTGCAACATCCCTATCGTATTTTGTTTTTAATAAATCTATGACTTCATTGTTGCTCATTCCTTTCCTGCAGCAGTTAATTATTTCCTGTTCGTGCTGTTCTAAAAAATATATTATATCAGAATTTCCTCAACCCATAGACAGCCCCCTATAAGTCTTTTAATTCCTTTTCAAGCTGTTCTTTTTTTGCTTGGATTATTTTGTATTCATTTTGTTTTATTAATTTCTGAAGAACTGGATTACTGTCAATTATCTCCATGGTTTCTTCTGCATCGCCGATAGCTATCAGTTTTGCTCCAAGCTCATAGGCATCTTTATGGGTGAAAGTTGAATCATCGACTATTTGTTTGAGTGTCATTTCTACTCTTGCGCTGATGTTGGTTTTTTCTGGTATCATAATATATTAATTTATTATGTATTATATATAAAATTATATTATTTAAAAAATATAAAAGTAATAATAGAATTATTACTTTCACAAATGAAAAATAGTTTTTGTTTAAGAGTTATTACCTGAGATTTTTGTTTTGAAGTTTTATTCTTCCATTTCGTCAAGTTCTTTTTGAAGGTCGTGGATTTGCATTTCTTTATAGAATCTTTCGAACTTTCCTGTTTCGATAAGATATGCTGAAACTTCAAGAGCATCTCTATAGGTATAATTGGACTCTTTGATAATTTGCTTTTTGTCTTCATCCATATAGGATGAGGTATTATTAACATTGGCCATAGCTATTACAACCTGTATATAATAATTAATATAATATTTTATTATTTCAATTATATAAAATTATCATTATTATTTTCAAGACCTCCAATTATTGTTAACTGCTTTGTAATCTTCAAATTTTGCAATTTCATAAAAACTTTCTGAGGCATTAATTAAAACTTTTGCAGTAATGGGATATTTATGTATACTGATACAAGTCAATTAATAGTACAATGATGATGGCTAAAGCAAATGGTATTATGCCTTCCATTAAAGCATACTTTGTTGCGTTATCCATTATAATGTTGATAGCTATTGCTGTTAAAACAGCACTTGAAATTGTTTTGGTAAAGTTACAGATGATGATTTGATTTCATGGTCAACTTTTCAAAATTTTGAAAATAATAATCCTGAATTCATAGATTTAATTAAAAACAAGACAGTGAAATTTGTATGTGAAAATTAGTGATTTTATGAATGATAGAAGAACCCATATACCACCTAATTCGCCCCTCGTCGAGACAAGGATATACAGGCTGAACTTCTAAAGAAGTTTTTACCTCCTATAATATTCAATTATATATTATGTATCCCCATTGCATATAAATATTTCCAAGAATTTTTATACTTCAACACCACTATCGCTGATAATCCTTTCACCGACTGGCTGTTCCTCTTCAAAGTTACTGAGATAGTTTTTATAAATCTCATCTCCTTCAGAAGATAATTCCATTATATATCTTAAAACGTCATCTCTTGAATAGCTGAAGTAAACGTCTAAAGTTTCACTGATGCCCATTAACTCCAACTGCATATTCAATAATTGATTGCAATACTTTAACACCCATTTCTGGTCATTGGCCACATTAACGATAAAACCTGTAATGGCTGAATCGTTAATGTACTCCGCCACGTTCTGATTTGATTTTTCATTACCTGCTTGAGACTGAGGAGTAACGAAAGTCCTTAAAATATTATTTCTAAAGATTTCAGTCTGTCTAGTATAATCTGATTGGTAGTTGTTACCACCTAATATTTTAGATTCAATTCCCGGAGGTACAATGGCTACGTTTGAATCAGCAGTTGTTCCGTAATCTGCATAAAGATTTTCTTTTGCAGTAGCTGAAAGTTCTGTAACAATAGGTTGGCCGTTTGAATCAAGTGATGGTTTTACTTCAATGATATTGTCCTTATTAATACGCTCCACTTGGTTACGTTCCAAATTACATTTGTGGTATATATCATCAAGGCAATTGAGGATAATGCTTTGAGCTTCACAGTATATTTCATTGTACATGAAGTTAATTACCTCTTCAGGTTCGTACTTTACAGTCAATGTTCCCTCCTCAACGCTGACATAGTTATCGAACTCTTCAGGTGATCCGTTAACAATATCTTTAGGCATCTCATGCAAGTATAGCTGCACTTCATTATCATCATTGAATTCCTTTTTCAATCCATAGCCATGAGCCCCGATTTCCAAAAATATAGGTTTGATATATTTGCCTATTGACTTGTCCCAGCGTTGTACTGGTTTGATTAATCCTTCTCCATCGACCATTCCAGCCTGCAGGATGTTTTTAGCAACTTGTGATATGTCAATTTTTCTTGCCCATAAAATCAAAGTCAGTTTCTGTTCAGCGGACAATTTGTTTTCCTTATCCACCAATACAATATTTACATTTGCCTTATCGATTCTGTTTTTCAAAACACCTGAAGTGTAACCGTCAAGCTTAACGGCATAACGAGCATTGGCTATTGTCTTGTTAATTACCGGAGGCAGCGCATCGACAAGGTCAAGGCCGGTGTTTATTCCATCAGTCCTAGGTTGCCTTTCATTTTCGCCCCAATAGCTGCGCCTGGTGTTGTACTGTTCCACACGGTTGTTGAGTAATCTGGTTTTTATAAAAGAGGTTATTCCCATAAACAATCATCCATTATATTATATTTTTTATTATATTATTTATATAAACTATATAATAAACTTTTGATTATATAAGGACAAAAGAAATCATCTGTCAGCCATCCAAATTTTTTATTTTTTAACCAACCTCATTAATTTCCTATATACTGACACATGTGAAAATAGAAATTATGAGAAATACATATGAAATAATAAAATAAACAGTCGATAAAAATAGCAGTTAATAATAAAAGTAATTATTTGCTTAATCGTATAATCAATTATTCGATGCTTTTGAAAAATATAAAAAAAGAGATCAACTGCCATGGCAGTTAATCTGTAATGTCTTCACTTTCCTTTCTCCTGTATCCGACAACAAGCAATATCTCACAAACAACTGCAAGTGCGATGAACTTCAAAATATCATCCGGACCGTTTTCCACAATATTCTTGCTAATCTCATAAGCCTTGCTCACATCCTGTGATGCACCGCTGCTTCCACCGGCACCAGCTGAAGAAGCAGCACTGGAAGACCGGCCGCTGACAGTAACACCATCAACACTCGGAGCATCACTGGAAGTTGAATTCGAAGTGGCCACAAGATTGTTGTATGAGTTGTCCGAACTTCCCTCATTGTTGAATGAATTCACGGTTTTAACATTATTTCCCTGATTTGTTTTGCGTGAAAGGCTCTCACCATTGTCACCGCTCAGGTCCGGAAAACCGTTAAAGCCATTGTCACCATCAGCCACATCCGGACTGTGGAAACCACCAGGACTATTGCCGCCGGTGTTTATTGAGCCACCGCCGTTGTTTCCCGGAATCAAAGGATTGCCACCAGGGACCCCCGGCCTTTGAGGTGCAATGCCGCTTCCGTTGATTACATTGGTTCTGCCGTTTACATTTTCAGGCGGAACATATACAAACGGATCACCGCCGTCAACCTCATCGCTTTGATGCTCCAGACCATACTCGAATATTGTGATTACACGGTTTCCTGAAAAGTCATTGTTACGGGAAGCATCAGTATCCGCACCAATAGAATCACCACGCTTGAACGGATCATAATTGGTGTCAGCATACTTGTCAGTACGCACCAATGTATTATTGGTCACTGTGGTATTGTCCGCATCAAGCATATGAGACACATAATAACCGTCACTAATCACAGTATTGTTGATGACCCTGTAAGTGTGTGTGCTGTCGGTTTTCTGTGAATATGAAATACCATAAATGTTGTCCTCCCACTCAACTTTACCTGTATTGTGGATTTCAATGATGTTGTTCATGATAATGTCATTGTTGTCCTGTGACTCAATACCCGCCACCAAAGCCCAACTATGATTACCTGCACGACCAGTGACATTGATGTAATTGTTGAGTATTGTAATGTAGTTGTCACCGTTGAAGTTATGTGAATATATACCGATATTCGGACCGTTGCTTTTGGAGTAAAGATTGTTATGCTGTATCAATACACCGCTTGCAGGACCGGTCAACTGTATTGGATATGCAGTACCGGCAGCATAAGCACCACCTGCAGTTCCAAGACGAATACGGTTGCCTTCTATTAAAAGATTATCAACCCTGTAGCCGTCCAATGCATACAGGTAGTTCGCCTCATCCTTATATGTAATGTCATCAATCAATGTGATTACATTATTGGTAATGTTGCAGTCCCTGGAATCGCAGATGAACACTGCAT
>Ga0256405_10002498_pt1 | contig 41972 bp, 36 predicted proteins | sample RumenRJG_02DNA_FD_189096 | JGI IMG/M metagenome (GOLD analysis project Ga0256405, IMG submission 189096) | Bovine rumen microbial communities from Lethbridge, Alberta, Canada - RJG_02 | ecosystem: Host-associated > Mammals > Digestive system > Stomach > Rumen | place: Canada: Alberta... | reverse complement strand
GCGGGGATTACGATGACAGAATTACCGCATATACATCCTATGGAACTGAAGGGGTATATGGCACATCATTTGCCGCCCCTTGGATTAGTAGGAAAATGTGTTACCTGATAGATGTAATGGGAATGCCGAAGGAGGTCGCTAAGGCATTAATAATTGATTCGGCGGCGGCATGGGATTACAAAACAATGGCTACAAAAAGCAAGTCAGTTCTGGGATATGGCGTGGTTCCTGTGGATATTCGGAAAATTGTGGAAACAGAAAGCGACGAAATTCGATTTGTTGTTTATGGCACTTCGGATTCATACCGCACTGCTAACTATGCAATTCCAGTGCCGAAGGATGATGATAATAAGTATCCTTATGTTGCCAGAGCAACATTATGCTATTTCCCGGAATGCTCAAGAACACAAGGCGTTGATTACACAGACAGGGAGTTATCTTTAAAATTCGGAAGAATTGTGGATGATAAAGGAAAAATCAGCGATATCAATGATAATGTCCAGGATGATGCGGATAGTAGAATGGATGAGAGACAGTCACGAAAAGAATTCCGCAAATGGGACAATACAAAGTTTATCTCTCGAATAGTTAAGAACAGAAACAAACCTGTGAAATCATACGATGATCGTTTGTGGGGGCTTTCTGTAACATCAAAGGAAAGGCTCAGTACACAAATGCGGGTTCCGTTAAATTTCGGTGTCGTTGTCACCTTGAAAGAAGTAAACGGTATTAACCGGATAGAGGATTTTATTAAAGCTTGTACGCTGCGTGGCTGGATTGTAAATAGGATAGATGTTCAAAATCAATTGGATATTTATGCGTCCAGTCAGGAAGAGATACATTTTGATTGATATCCTAATCAATGATAGTTGAGGGGATAGTCACTTATAGCGATTGTGATATGAAGGCAAATTCATTGTGACGATTACTGTCATTTTTTAGAACTAAGTGTAGAGGTGGGAATACATGGCAAAGAAAAACGATGATTTTTTCGTAGAAAAGAAACCGTGGTCTAAAGTCAAAGATGAGCTACTTGGCTGCTACTTGAAGCCTTATGTGGCTAAAATCCTATATACCCGTAAGCCTTTAGCATATGTGGACTGCTTTGCCGGAAAGGGAAAGTTCGATGATGGCAATCCCGGATCACCTCTTATCGCGCTGGATATTTTTCGACAGGGACTTGCTGCTACAAGGCTGGATGGGAACGCACGGATTGGTGCTACATTTATTGATTTAAACTATGCAACGGATCTAGAGAAGAATCTGAGCGACTACAAAGGCATAAGAATTGTTTCAGGGGCATATGAAGATATAATAGAAGATCTTTTGAAAACAAAAACCGGTTGCAATGTTTTTCTATACATTGATCCTTACGGAATAAAAGCTCTCGACTGCACAAAGTTTGATGACTTTGCCAATGGGCAGTTCAATACGATAGAACTACTTATCAACATGAACTCGTTCGGCTTTATAAGAGAAGCATGTAATGCTATGGGCACGAAGTTCAAAATTGATGATGGAGGTTTTTTTGACGATCTTGTTGAATATGAACCTACCGTTTTGGATGCGACAGACAAGTCAATAGAGGCGCTGAATCGTATTGCCGGAGGTGATTATTGGAAAAGCATCATCACAAGATATAAGAATGGTGAGATTGACGGTTATAAAGCCGAAGAGTACTTTTCAGAACAGTATTGCCAGCGATTAAGTGAGAGCTATAAATATGTTTTAAATATGCCGATACGTATCCAGCAAAATCAACATCCCAAGTATCGAATGATCCATGCGACAAATCATCCTTCCGGATGTGTTTTGATGGCTGACAATATTTGCAACCGCTGGGAACTGCTGAAGAATATTCAAAACAGTGGACAGCTTACGCTTTTCCAAGTTGATTATAATAATCAAATCATTGATGAATCCAAGATAACTGATTATGTAATCGAGCATTTTTCTCAGTGTGACAGCTGGGTCTCTCTTACGGAGGCGCAGGCAGTATTCTTCGTAAAATACGGTGCCATTTGTAAGTCGGGAGATATAGCAAAGGTTCTGAAAAAGTTAGAAAAAAATAATCGTATTGAAGTTATGAGAAATCCAAGTCTTACAGGAACAGGAAAGCCATCAACCTTTATGACTGAAGGACATGGAAATACCGTATTAGTAAAGTGGGTGAAATAATGAAAGTTGCAGGATATATAGAGAGGAAGAGCATGCTCTACCAGACGGGGGTTGAGTACGGTGATTACACCATGAATCACGTGCTCGGATGTTCGCATGGTTGTAAATACCCTTGTTATGCTTTTTTGCTTAAAAAGCGCTTTGGCCAAGTAAAGACATATGAAGAGTGGTGCCGTCCTTTCCTTGTATCCAATACGCTTGAACTGCTTGAAAAAGAGATTCCTAAGTTAAGAGATAAGATTCAATCAGTTCAGCTTTGTTTTACGACAGATCCATTTATGTATGGCTATCCGGAAATACAGCAGATGAGCATAGCATCTATTCAAAGGTTGAATGCGGATCAAATAAAATGCTGCGTTTTGACAAAAGGATTGCTCCCTATAGAACTTAAGGACTTTTCTCATGAGAATGAGTATGGTATTACGCTTATTTCTCTTGATGAGGAATATCGCGAGAGAATAGAACCCGGTGCAGCACCATATGCAGATAGAGTTGCTGCGCTAAAAGCGTTGCATGATGCAGGGTGTAAAACATGGGTGAGCATTGAACCTTACCCAACGCCAAATCTGATTCGTCAGGATTTAGAAAGCATCCTTAATGCTGTGTCGTTTGCAGATAGAATTATCTTTGGAAGAACAAACTACTGCACTGATGTCACGCAGGGGTATCCGACGCATAAGCAATTCTACAACGAAAAAGCTCAGGAGGTTATTAATTTCTGTATCGAGCGAGGAATTGCTTACCATATAAAGGAAAAGACAATAAATGAATAAGTCCGTATTTTGGGACAGCATAAAGAATAGAATGACAATGAAGGAGTGTAAGCTCCGACGAGACAAACAGTTGGAGGAAAGATAATGGACAACAAGAGTGTTAAAAAATTGGAGGCAGACCTTTGGGAAGCAGCGGATCTATTACGTCAGGGATCCAAGCTGACTTCTCAGCAGTACTGCATGCCGGTACTGGGGTTGCTGTTCCTGAGATATGCATATAGCAGATTTAAGAAGGTGGAGGAAGAAATCCTGAAGGACAGACCGGTCAGAAATGGTCGTGTGATGCCGGTAGAAGCCTCTGACTTCGCGGAGAAGAGTGCTCTGTATCTTCCGAAGGAAGCACAGTATTCATACCTTGTAAATCTGCCGGAGGATATCAAGGCGGCGAATATCGTTGCTGAAAATGGGCAGCAGATGAACAGTCTGGGAGAGGTCGTGAACCATGCGATGGAGCTGGTTGAGGCTCAATCTGAACAGCTGGCTGGTGTCCTTCCGAAAGAATATACCAATTTTGCTGATGATCTGTTGGCAGAGTTGTTGCGTATCTTTAACAATAATGCTCTTGACGAGGTGGGCGGCGATGTGATCGGACGCATCTATGAATATTTCCTCAGTAAGTTTGCTCCTGCAGTGGCCTCTGATGACGGCGTGTTTTTCACACCGAAGTCACTGGTAAAAATGATCGTGAATATTCTGGAACCGACTTCCGGAGTGCTGGCGGATATTGCCTGTGGCAGCGGCGGTATGTTTGTACAGTCCGGTGATTTCGTCAATAGTAAGGGAATGTCTGCCAATAAGGCTATGACGTTCTATGGGCAGGAGAAGGTCGAGTACAATGCTCAGCTCTGCCTTATGAATATGGCGGTTCATGGGCTGACCGGTGTGATCAAGTCCGGAAATGAAGCCAACACTTTCTATAATGATGCCCATAATCTTGTGGGTTGCTGTGATTACGTGATGGCAAATCCGCCCTTCAATGTGGACAAGGTAAAAGCAGAGGCTGCCCAGAATGCTGGAAGATTACCGTTTGGGTTGCCGGGCGTGAACAAGGCAAATGAGATCGGCAACGCAAACTATCTGTGGATTTCTTATTTCTATGCCTATCTCAATGAGACCGGAAGAGCCGGTTTTGTTATGGCTTCTTCAGCAACAGACAGCCAGGGAAAGGACAAAGATATCAGAGAACAGCTCGTCAAAACCGGTCATGTGGATGTCATGATCAGCGTTGGTAATAATTTCTTCTACACTAAGAGTTTGCCTTGCAGTCTGTGGTTCTTCGACAAGGGAAAGGCAGAAGCGCTTAAAGACAAGGTTCTGTTTATCGATGCCAGAAATTATTTCACTGTCGTAGATCGTACCCTTAATGAATGGAGCGACTGGCAGCTGAAAAATATGAATGCCATCGTGTGGTTGTATCGTGGAGAAATTGACAAGTACCAGCAGCTTATTGAGGAATACCATTCTGTTCTGGGAGAAGGTGATTTTGAGAAGCTCCTTCATGATCAGGAAGATTGTATTAATGAACTGAGAAGTAAAGCTAAGGCTGCTGCGGACTCTGCTGCCAAGAAGGACAAGAAAAGAATCCAGGCCGAGTTTGATGAGAAGATTGCCGAACAGGAAGAACAGCTCACGATAGCCAAAGAGGCCGTATGGCTTTACAGCAAATTCGGAGAGGGAGAGTATCAGGACATTGCTGGTCTTTGCAAGATTGCGGATATAGCTGAGATAGAAGGAAAAGGATGGTCATTGACTCCTGGCGCTTATGTTGGTGTAGCTCCGGTTGAAGATGATGGCGTTGATTTTCATGAGCGTATGGGCGAAATCCATGAGGAGTTATTGAAACTTCAGGATGAAAGTAATCGGTTGATGGATACCATATCGCAGAACATGAAGGAGATGGGATTATGATATTCAATAAAGTATCTATTGGAGAGGTGGTTACCCTTAGGCAGGGTTTCGCTATTAATAAAAATACTAAACACCATATGTCTGATGAACCAACAGACTTGCATTTGCTGCGGATAGGAGATATGAAAGATGGTTCCTATTCGATATATGTGAAGGACACAATTCCTGCTCATTTTATTGCTAATGAGGATGACATTATCTATACAAGAACTGGCCAGGTTGGATTAGTTTTCAGAAAACAACATGGAGTGATTCATAATAATTGCTTTTCTGTTACGCCACAGAATGAAGATGTTTTGGATAGAGGCTTCTTGTTTTATGTATTACAAACAAAGGAGTTTTACGAGGAGGCTAATTCGAAAGCGTCTGGAGCAGCACAGCCAGATTTACCTCATGGAGCTTTTAACAGTATATCAATTCCTATACCAGATATTGATATCCAACGGAAGATATCTAACATTCTTAAATCGTATGATGATTTGATTGAAAACAACCAGAAGCAAATCAAATTGTTGGAGGAAGCGGCACAGAGATTGTATAAGGAATGGTTTGTGGATCTTCGTTTTCCGGGATATGAGAAAACAGAGATCATAGATGGTGTGCCAGTTGGATGGAAAAAGGAAAAACTAGTCAAGATAGCAGATATAAAGGCGGGTGGAGATAAACCAGAGGAATACAGCAATAATAAGACAAGAGAAAACAGTATTCCAATATATGCTAATGGAACTGAAAAAGAAGGCTTATTTGGATATACAAATAAACCTGTTATCACGGATGAGAGTGTAACGATTTCTGCGAGAGGAACAGTTGGGTGTGTATTTTTAAGGAGAACGCCATATGTTCCAATAGTACGTCTTTTATCTGTGATTCCATATGAAGTGTCTGCCGTTTATCTGTATTATTGTTTGAGCAATGAGCAATTTGAAAGAAATGGTACTTCGCAGCAGCAAATTACAGTTCCAATGGTAAAGGATAAATTAATTCTTATAGCTGATAAAGAAACAGTGAGATTATTTGTTCAAAAGGTAATAGGGAATATAAACAAAAAGGATGTGCTAACAGAGCAGTGTAAATTGCTAAAAGAAGCTCGTGATCGGTTGCTTCCAAAACTAATGAATGGAGAAATAGAGATATAAATGAGACGAACATTTGCAGAAGTCCTTAGAGAAGGCAAGGTTGATATCAGAAACGAATACGAAAAACTCTACGATATCATGTATGGCAGAAATTTTGAAAACGGGTCAACATCACTTCATGATATTATCGCAGATTCGTTTGCATCGTTCTATTTTAGGGGAACATGTTTGTCCATTGATGAGTTTGATAAAAAATATGGATTTGATTTTGAGGAGAATCCAAATGGTACTGAAGTAGAGTATCTTGTTTCATTCTGTGAGTATTTTCAAAACATGCTTGTAGGCTTACAGTGCAATCCGGAAAATAATTTTTTGGGATTTTCTTCTGTGAACACTGCGTTTCTAATGGAACAAATCAGAAAAGTAATTGATGCAATTGGATATATGTCGGCGAGTGATGATGGTTTTACGATCTATGTGGAAAAATCTCCGGGTTCAATAGCTGTATCTGAAAGCGAGATGATTCCAAAAGAACTATCATATAAGGTATTAGAATACAATCACCATTCACTACATGGCGAAATAGAAAAGAAAAAACAAATACTCTTGAAACTAGCTGAATTACTTGAACCGGAGAGGGAAAAACTAAGAGAGGCAAATAAATCACTATGTTCAGATGTGTTCTATGCGTTTAACAATTTGAATCTTAGGCATAATAATATAAATAAGAGCGATCTGGCGAAATACAAGTTGACCATAGCATCAATGGACAAAAATGTTCTTGAAAAATGGTATGATGAGGTATATCAGATGTGTTTGTTATGCTTTCTTGAATTAGAACAGGCAGAGAGAAAAATGAAATTTGATAAGTTAAAGGCTGCGATAGAGGAGGATGCTACTTATGAAGTATGAATACTCCGAAAATGATTTAGTACAAGACAGCGCGGCAGCTCTTATGCATGATGAGCTGGGGTGGGATGTCGTCTTTGCCTATAATCAGGAAGTACTGGGGGAAAACGGTACTCTTGGTAGGAAGGATTATCACGAGATTGTTCTGTGGAGATACTTTGATAAAGCCTTGAAAAAACTGAATCCTTGGATAAATGATACGCAGATTACTGAGGCACATCAGACGCTTTCATCATACCTGTCTTCGGCATCACTCCTTCAGATTAACGAAGAAAAGTATTTCATGATCCGTGATGGTATTCCGGTGACTGTTATGAAGCCAAACGGAAAGACAGAAGAAAAGAAGGCTATTGTAATCGACTTTAATGATCCTGACAACAATCATTTCCTTGCTGTTAAGGAGCTGAAGATTCACGGAGATCTTTACCGTAGGCGGACAGATATCGTGGGCTTTGTAAATGGCCTGCCGCTTTTGTTCATAGAGCTAAAGCGTAATGATGTGGATGTGGAGAATGATTATACAGATAACTACACAGATTACCAGGATACCATACCGTTCCTGTTTTATTACAATGCCTTCCTTATGCTCTCCAACGGCATGGAGGCTAAGGTCGGAACACTTGGCAGCAAATATGAATTTTTTCATGAGTGGAAGCGTCTGTCCGAGGACGATGAAGGCAGCGTGGCGCTGGAAACCATGCTCCGGGGTATTTGCAAGAAGGAGAATTTTCTTGATCTGTATGAGAACTTCATCCTATATGATCATTCCGATGGAAAGACCGTAAAGATCCTGGCAAGGAACCATCAGTATCTTGGAGTAAATGAAGCAGTGAAGGCATATGGAGAACGCCAGCTTCGTGAAGGTAAGCTGGGTGTTTTCTGGCATACGCAGGGATCCGGCAAGAGCTATTCTATGCTGTTCCTGTCACAGAAGATCCGCAGGAAATTTCCTGGATCTCCGACGATTGTTGTATTGACAGACCGTGACGAGCTGAACAAGCAGATCTGCGGTACTTTTGAGGCTTGCGGCCTTCTTGGCAAGACCGAAGGCAAGAAATTTATGGCTACAAGCGGAACGGATCTTGTCAATAAGTTGAAGGGCAATCCTAGCTTTATATTCACACTGATCCAGAAGTTTAACAAGCCGGATGAGCCGCCGATCTATCCTGATCATGATATCCTCATTATTTCGGACGAAGCGCACCGCAGCCAGTATGGTGTGTTCGCTGATAATATTGAGAAGTTACTTCCTACAGCATCCCGCATTGGATTTACCGGAACACCGCTGTTATCCTCCAATGAGATTACGGCAAGGACATTCGGTGGCTATATTTCCGTATATGACTTTAAACGTGCTGTAGAAGATAAGGCTACGGTTCCGCTTTATTACGAAAACCGTGGCGATAAGATAAAGGAGATCAAGAATCCGGATATCACGGATAAGATCCTGGATGCCATTGAAGAAGCGGATCTGAATCCGGACCAGGCAGAGAAGGTGATGCATGAGTTTGAGAAGGAAGTGCATCTTCTGACTGCAGAGCCGCGTCTGCGTGCTATCGCCAAGGACTTTGTCGGGCATTACAGTGATCTTTGGACTACAGGCAAGGCCATGTTCGTCTGCCTGAATAAGGTCACTTGTGTCCGTATGTATAACTTCGTACAGGAATACTGGCAGGAGGAAATCAAAGCCCTTGAACAGAAGATTGCAAGTACCGTTTCTGATCAGGAGCAGATGGAGCTGTCCAGGAAGCTGAAATGGATGAAGGACACCGAGATGTGCGTGGTCATCAGTCAGGAGCAGAATGAGATCCAGACCTTTAAGAAGTGGGATCTGGATATTCTGCCGCACAGGACAAAGATGGAAAAGCGGGAGTTGGATAAGGAATTCAAGGATTCCGACAGTAATTTCCGTGTTGTTTTCGTTTGTGCGATGTGGCTGACCGGTTTCGATGTTAAGTCACTGTCTTGTCTGTATCTTGATAAGCCGCTGAAGGCACATACGTTGATGCAGACAATCGCCAGGGCAAACCGTGTTGCTGCTGGCAAGAGCAATGGTCTCATCATCGATTATATAGGTATTGTTGGAGCTCTGAAGAAGGCCCTGAATGATTATACAGCAAATAAGAACGGACGGAATGCAATCGATCCGACCGTCAATAAAGAGGAACTGATTGGGCAGATAATAAGAGCTGCCGCAGATGCAAAGCAGCTGTTGGCAGAGCATGATTTTGATCTGGATGTGCTGATCAAGGCTGAGAATTTTAAGAAAATGGCTCTGCTTAAGGACGGAGCGGAAGCAATGTGCTCTGATCCGGAGACTAAGAAATCATTTGATACATACGCGAATGAGATCAGCAGGCTTGTTAAGTATCTCGACCGTAATGATATTACTCAGGATGTCCGTGATCAGACGGATGCTATCTGCGCTATTTTCCGCGAGATGCAGAAGAAGCGTAAACATATTGATACGACAGATCTGATGGTGGAGATCAACCATATCATTAATGAAAATGTGGAGATCGAACATCAGGAAAGCGAAGGTTTGGTGGAGTCCCGGCGCTTTGATATCAGTCAGATTGACTTTGATCTGCTGGCAGCAGAGTTTGCAAAGGTGAAGAGAAAGAATCTGATGATCAAAGACCTGAATGATTTGGTGCAGGAGCGCTTATCAAAGATGATGGCTGTAAATCCGTCGCGTGTTGATTATTATGCCCGCTATATGGGAATCATCGAGACATATAATGCGGAGCAGGATCGGACAACCATAGAGAAGACATTTATGGAGCTCATGAATCTTGCAAAGAGTATGTCAGAGGAAGAACAGAGATATGCCCGTGAAGGGTTCTCTAGTGATGAGGAGCTGTCGATTTATGACCTGCTTTTCTCAGAGAATCTGTCGAAGAGCGATATAGATAAGATCAAGAAGATGTCCAAAGATCTGCTTAAGAAAATAAAAGAGAGAATCGCCGGTATGGATCACTGGACGGATAAGCAGGAGACCAGGGCAGCGGTTGATGTTCTGATCAGAAATGTGCTTTATGAAGAGATTCCGGACAGCATGTTTGATCGGCTGGAAGCATACCGGAAGGCTATATACGAACATATTTATACGCACTATAAGCAGGCGGCGTAAGGAGCAAAAGAATGGGCATATCATTTAGACACTCAGCAGGATTTGGGAAAAGAATGGAATATAACCTTGTTGGGAAAATGCTGATGGAAGGTCTTGATGTTTACCTTCCGTTGGTCGATGACCACGGGGTGGATTGTGTCATCAAGAAGGAAGATGGTACATTTATCGAAGTTCAAATTAAGGCCAGATCCAGCGAAGTAACAGATGGTGATGCCGCATTATTCTCGGCTATTACTCACGACTTTACTGAAAACTTTTATTTTGTATTCTATTCTGAAAGACTGGAAATGATGTGGATCCTGTCATCGGAAGAGTTCTTAAAGGAGTGCGTAACAAATAAAACAGGTAAGAATACAGGAAAAAGAAGTATCTGGTTCAATGGAAATCGTAGGGATAAGAAAACCGGAATCAAGAAAGAATACTGCAAGAAGCAGTTTGAAAAGTATATTGCAACGGGCTTTTCAAGATTTCACTAAGTAACGTATGGCGGAGGTTATTGTTTATGGCTGAAAGTCAAAACATTGAATATAAAGAGTCCTGGCGGGATGAATATCTGAAGTGGCTTTGCGGATTTGCCAATGCACAGGGCGGCACCATTTACATCGGCATTGATGATGCGGGGAATGTTGTCGGCGTGAAGGATGTCAAAAAGTTAATGGAAGATATTCCGAATAAAATCCAGTCCGGACTTGGTATTGTTGCGGATGTGAACAAGCATACGAAGGATGGAAAAGACTATCTTGAAATAAAGGTTGATCCGAGTTCATTTCCCATCAGTTATCATGGTGAGTTTCATTACCGGAGCGGTGCGACCAAGCAGCAGCTGACCGGAATTGCACTGACGGAATTTATCACGAAAAAGACCGGCGTCAGGTGGGAAGATGTAACTGTTGATGGAATTACCGTTGACGACCTGGATGCGGAAAGCTTTAAGATATTCAGGAGAGAGGCGCTTTACAGCAAGCGGATGACCGAGGCGGAGCTTAATATTTCAAATGAGGAACTTCTGTCAAAGTTGAAACTTTTATCAAATGGTAAGCTGAAGCGTTCAGCTGTGCTGTTGTTCTATGGAGATCCGAGTATTGTTCAGGTCGGTAGTTTCGTTAAGTCGGCAAATTTGCGAACGGGACCGTGGAGTATCATGATGATCTTGAAGGTTCGCTTATCTCTACGGCAGACAAGATTGTGGATCTGATTTATCTCAAATACTTGAAGGCAAAAATTTCCTATGAGCACGACCGGCGTGTAGAGACTTATCCTTTTGCGCGGAACGCCATCCGTGAAGCGATTTACAACGCAATTGCTCATAACTGCTATATGTACGGTACTCCGATACAGATAAGGATTGAGGAAGAACAGATTATTATAAGCAACCGCTGTATCCTTCCTGAGGGATGGACTGCGGAGACCTTGATGCAACCACATGATTCTATCCCGTATAATCCTGACATTGCCAATGTATTTTACAGAGCGGGATATATAGAAACCTGGGGACAAGGGATTCAAAAGATTTGTGATGAGTGCACAGCGTTGGGAGCAGAGGTTCCTAGATATGAGATACTTGGAACAGGAATCAGGGTTTATTTCTCAGCGCTCAATAGTGCCCTTATTGATCAGTCTAAAGTGCTAAAGGGCCAAAGTGCCAATATGAATGGCACTTTGGGGGACACTATGGCACTTAAGATAATTGAGATAATACGTAGCAAGCCAGATATCACTCTTGATCAATTGTCAGCAGAGACTGGAATCGCAAGAAGAACATTAGTGAGATATATGAGTAATCTTAAAAATGCAGGTCGTATAGAACGCATCGGTGGAAAACGTTATGGGCATTGGATAATAAATGAGTAAAAAAAACAGCAAAAAACAGAGTAGGTCAACAAATTCGTGATGTTTTATTTGTGTTGTAAAGGTAGCAATAGATATGGGAATAGGATGACAATAGAATAAATATAGTTATAGAGTTCTGCTGAAAAAGAAACGGTTTGAAAGATTTTTGGATGATGCATCCTATGTATAAAAAACATGGTTGTGATTACGCAATCTGAATAGCAGCAATAATTAAATAGTTTGAGTGAAAAAAGAAGAGATAACAAGAATCGAATCTTACATAATGGAGAGATTCAGAAAGCAGATGGAAGATACAGATTTAAGTATCAGGACATTAATGGAAAAAACAACTATGTGTACAGTTTGAGACTGGACAAGAATGATCCTACACCTAAAGGTAAGACAAGAGATTTTTCGTTAAGGGAAAAGGAAAAACAAATTGAGCAGGATATGTTTAATTAGGTTGTTCCTAATGGTGGGAATTTTACCGTCATTACTTTTGTGGAAAAATATGTTGGCTTAAAAACCGGGGTTCGTCAAAGTACAGTTGCAGGTTATAAAACTGTAATAAATGTCCTTAAGAAAGAGCCTTTTGGAAGAATGCGGATTGATAAGGTAAAAACTTCTGATGCTAAGTCGTGGTTGATTAAGCTTCAAAAGAAAGATGGCAAAGTCAGGAATGAATCCTAAGACGCTACAATACATTATGGGACATGCTGATATAAGCGTTACACTTAATACATATACGCATGTGAATTTTGAAGATGCAAAGGATGAGATGGAGAGACTATCTTTAATAAAAGCCATCTAGTGAAAATGTTGTTTTACAATGTAAAACGTGAGGTGCACGCGACTGGAATTTGCACCTTTTTATGCACCTTTTGCCGGCAAATATATGTAATAATATGCCGATATTTGCAAAAATACGGATTTACAGACTGGTTAAAAAACTAATAAAATCAAGAGATTATGAGGAAAAAAGCTAATGATAAAAGTACTATTTGTCTGCCACGGCATTACACTACCTATGGTTTAGAAAGCTAGATAATTAGCCGCTTTTCTGAATATGATTACCAGATTTACAACAGGTTTACAACAGCAGAAATGATGTTTTTTGAAGAAGGAAAATAGAAGTGTTAAGTAAGGATGAAAGCGATGATAAAAGTACTGTTTGTATGCTGGGGCATATGACTAACAGAATGCTACAATTGCAGTAAATCAACGCTTTGAGACTATTAGAGATTTCGATTTACAACCAATTTACAACAGATTATATAGAATAAGAAGAGAGAGTTTAAATCCAATAATAACTATTAGACCAAGGGACGTAAGATGCGTCTCTTTTTTTGTTGGTAGAAAGGAAAATGTTATGCAGGAATATAAAATAAATGAAACAATAGTACTTGGTATTGATCATGGTTACGGCAATATCAAAACCAGACATACAGTAACCAGAACTGACGTTAAGAAGCAGGATGGCAAGCCGGTATTCAGCAAGAACTATGTTGAGTATAATGGAGCATTTTATATCGTTGGAGAGGGGCATAAGAGTTTTATTCCGGATAAGCAGGACGATATGGACTATTATATTTTGACACTTGCTGCTATAGCAAAGGAACTTAGACAGAGAGAACTGACGAGTGCGAAGGTATTCCTTGCAGTTGGACTTCCATTAAAGTGGGTTCAGTCTCAGAGAGAATCATTCAGAGATTACCTTATGAGAGACAGACACATTCAGTTTAGGTTCGCCGATGTTGAATATGATGTGTATATTGAAGGATGTGAAGTGTTTCCTCAATGCTATTCAGCAGTGGCTGAGAATCTTAGAGAGTATACCGGAATAAATCTTCTTGTGGATGTGGGAAATGGAACTATGAATGTTCTGTATCTGAATAATGGCAAGGTGGCTGAAAGCAGAGCGTGGACAGAAAAGTTTGGAGTGTTCCAGTGTGCTCAGAGGATCAGGAATAAGATAATGGATAAAACCGGTGAGATGGTTCCTGATGATGTTATCGATGATTATCTTAAGACTGGGGCTACTGATATTGCTGAACCGTATGCAAGTCTTATGAAAACAGCAGCCACTGAATATGTTGATGAGATATTCCGGAGAATCAGACAATATGAATTTAACGATAAGATGATGAAACTTTATTTTATGGGAGGCGGAGCAAAGATAGTAAGAGCTGTAGGAACCTATGATGAAGACAGAACCTTTTTTGATCATGATATCTGTTCCACAGCAAAAGGTTATGAATACTTCTGCTATATGAAACTTCGTCATAACAATAAATAATATGATGAATTTGAAGAATGTAAGAATAAGCATTGTGGTGGTTTTACTGCCACAATGCGGAAAGGGGAAATATGGCAACGAGAAATCATAATTTTCGTTTCAATCTTGATCATGATGAAGAGAGAAGAGCCTGGGAGATACTTCATTCAGAATGTGTGGAACAGGACTTCAAATCACAGAATAGATTTGTGGTAAAAGCCATTAATGATTATTATGAACGACATTTAAAGGAAAAGGCTGAGCCATATCTATCTTCATATGAAAAAGAGGAAGCGTTTATTGAAAGAATAATAAAAGCGGTAAATAGTAGGTTATTTGACAATCTGCCACAGCTTATAGGGCAGTATATCTTAGTATCTGGATTATCAGGATTTAATGTGCGTACCTCACAAACTAATTCGAATACTATGCAGGAATCTGTACCTGAAAAATCTGATGTGCCGGAAGAAAATGATCTGCTTGATTTTGATGCATTTTAACGAAGGAGGCGTGAAATATGTATAAAAAGAAAAATACATCTGACTATGTGAAACAGGTAAATATAAGATTAAATACTAAAAAAATACAAGATTTGATTTTATATGAGGATCTATGTAAGGAACTCGAAAAAGCCTATGCGTCTAAAAATGAATGTCTTAAAAGGATACTATACAGAGGTCTTACAGGAGGGAATACTTTTTATTCTGACTATAGAGATTTTGAAGAGATAGCTGATAAGGCTGTTGATAAGGACGAACTTGAACAGCAACTTGATGAAATTAAGGACGATATCCGAGAAATGGTGCGACAGGAAATAAGAAAGGCTATAAAATAATAAAAAGGTGGTGCCGGAAACGGCACAAGTTTATAAGCCCGGAAACGGGCAGTTGAATATGGAACTGGAAATATTAGCGGTTTGTAGCTGATCAGAAAGAAGTGGATACATTATTCTGATTAAGTATAGCCTTGTAACATAAAAGAATTACGGTAATGGTGGTCCTGAGGTTGTTCAGGGCTTTTTTATATGGATTTGAAGTATAGGGTTTGGATGCTATGAAGAATTCATATGAAAACATAATAATAAAATGCTATGAAAATATTCTATGATTTATTCCTAATAATATTCTATGAGAAAGTAATATGAAGAGTTAATAGTATATTTCTAGCAGAGGTCTCGCCGATTGAGAGCGAAATACACCCATCGCACAAACCTGGCGGTTTATGCTCACGGGTATTTCGCCCTGCCGGGAGCTGAAAGCTGTTCATAAAGCGAACAGCTTCCAAGCGTGGCTAAAACTATAAGTAATGCTTCGAAGGTATATGGTGCCTCAAATTGTTGAGGCACAGCCACGCTATAGGTACAGCATTCTTGCTTAAGATAAAACAAAATGCCATTTTGTTTTACTTGTGCTTCGAATCCTGTACGGAATATCGGCTATTATAACTGACTAATCAATTGAATAATATATCCGATATTCCGGAAAAAGACCTGTCACCGGCAGGTCTTTTTCTGTTGTGTCCACGATAAACGAATGCAGAAAGGACGGTGATAGCTATGCAGAGGCATTCATTTATACAGATGACGAAGCTCCCAAATGTAAAGGGGAGAATATCATACATTACAAGTGACAAGAAGCAGGAATACCTGTATGCAACATATGATACTGCTGATGGGAGATTCTGGAATGATCTCGCCAAATGCAACCAGACTGAATTTGTAAAGAACGGAACCAGTGGTAGGTGCATTGAGGCTCGAGAGCTTATTATAGCCCTTCCCGAAAGTTTTACTTCTTATAAAGAGGATCAGTTGCTGAAATACTTTGTAGATAAGTTTAAGGACAAGTATAAAGTGGAGTGTGTTGCGGCACTTCATCACAACAAGAGAAAAACAAATTATCATATCCATCTTATCTTTTCAGAGAGGCGTCTGCTTGACGAACCTACTCAGAAAATAGCCACGAGAAATATGTTTTATGATGAAACCGGTAAGCATGTCAGGACGAAAAAAGAAATACTGGATGAAGATGGCAATATACGAAAAAAATGCAAGATAATAAAGAAAGGTGAGGTGTACGAGAGGATAATCTTTGATAAGAAGGATGTACAGTTCAAGCAGGATGATTTTTTGGAAAAGGTGAAGGTTTTCCTTACCGAAGAAATAAATATGCTTGTAAAAAATCCTGATGAAAAGCTGAAGGTGTTTGACAGGAATGGTGTATACCTTCCGATGAAGAAAATAGGAAAGAACAATCCTAAAGCGGAAGAAATTCGTCAGGATAATGAGGAGAGAACCAGGTGGAATAAAACTGTAGATCAGGCTCTTGTATCAGATGTAACAGAAAAGGAAATACTTGAAATAAAGAAAGAACATATAACCAAACCGGTAAAGGAATCAATAGAGCAGCAAGGATACTAGCCGTCGCTTTTTAGAATTATATTAGGGAAAGCTATCTCATTACTTGAAAAGCTGATAATGAAGGTTAAGGAAGATGCAATTAAAGTAGCAGAAAAAGTAAAAGAAGCAGTTGTTACAAAGGAAGAGAGTAATGTTCAAACTGTAGAAGCTAAGGCAAGCAGCGTTGTAGAAAATGCAACATCCAAGGATGTAAAGAAGAATGTGAGAAATAACAGAATGCTGGATAGCGCGAATAAGAATTCAACAAAGGAAATTGAAAGAGATTCGGAAGCGGGAAAACAGAAATCAGAAAAACTATCAGATGATTTCTCAGAGAACCACCTTGTGGAGTTAATTGAAGAACCGGAAAAACCAGATGCGCCTTTACTGGAATATGATGTTAAAAAGCTGCTTGCTATATATGACATTTTACAAGATAAAAACGAGGAAATAGTGTCTGCACAGAAGAGGAAGAATAAGAAAATCCTTGAGCTGGATAATACTTCTAAATTCAATATCGTAAAAAGAAACAGCCTTTCGGTTGAAATACATAATCTTGAAAGAGATATAGAAGAAATGCAGGGTGAGCTTTCTGATACGGTTCAGAAGTATGGTTTTGATACAGTGCAGAGTTTTATGAAGGTATTACAGTCTGTAAAGAAAGCTGTAACGGATTATCAGTCGGATATGAAGATCTGGAAGGAACAGTGCGACCTCATTAAGTATTCAAACGACAAAATTTTATCCGGTGAATTGACTTTGGATTTTGCGATAGAACTCTTAGAACAGAAGAGATATAAGGTTAAAACTGTTAAGAAGGACTTAAATGATATTCCGAAGGATAACAGTTTCTTTGGTAAACTATCCAGAGCAAAGCAAAGAGCGGAGGAGGATAATCAGAATCGTGAGGATAAGCGCTATGTCAGAAACAGAACGATTCGATAATGATTTTTTTTCTACTACAAGTTCAATGACAGATAAGAGAATTGGTGGTATGATGGTAAGGAATCTTAGGAGAATTGTGCCAGTGGAGGTAGTCTATGGCTATATTTGATATACATGAATTTGATAAATATAAAGAGGACAACCGTAGAGAGGTTAAAAAGGCGAAGGAGAATATTCCCGTAAATATGTGGGACACATATTCTGCCTTTGCGAATTGCTATGGCGGTGTGATAATTCTCGGTGTCAAAGAAAGAGATGATGGTACATGGTATACAACCGGACTGAAAAATCCAAGAAAGCAGCGTAAGCAGTTCTGGGATGCTATAAATGATAAGAAGAAGGTTAGTATAAATCTTCTCAAGGAAACAGATGTCGAAACCTATGAGGTGGATGGGGATACTATCATGGTTATCCATGTTCCAATGGCAAAACGTGAGGAGAAACCGGTATATATCAATGACGATCTTTTCGGTGGCACATATCGTCGTAACTGGGAAGGGGATTATCGATGTACTTCGCTTCAGGTAAAAGCAATGCTTAGGGATCAAACTGAAGAAACATATGATATGACTGTTCTTGATAAGGTATCAATAAAGGATCTTAATTATGACACGATACATTCCTACAGAAATCGTCATCAGTTATTAAAGCAGGGACATCCGTTTGAGGGCTATAGTGACGAAGAATATTTGAGATGTATAGGTGCAGCTGCTATTTCAGATGAAGATGGAAAGCTTCATCCTACCGCTGCCGGTCTTTTGATGTTCGGAAATGAATTCGATATAGTTCGACAGTTCCCAGATTACTTTCTTGATTATAGGGAAGAGCTTGATCCTTCTATAAGGTGGACAGACAGATTTGTTTCAAGTTCAGGAGACTGGTCGGGAAATCTGTGCGACTTTTATTTTCGTGTTTATAACAAGCTTCAGAAATATATAAAAGTTCCGTTTAAAATGAGCGGTGGGGATCGTATTGATGATACTCCAGTTCATAAGGCCTTGCGTGAGGCTATTGCAAATTGTCTTATAAATGCTGATTTTTTCGGAAAGTTTGGAATCATTATCAAAAAAGAAGAAGATATTATTACACTTGAAAATCCCGGTTATATAAGGCTTGGCAAACATCAGATGCTTCGCGGGGGATTATCTGATCCGAGAAATAAAGCAATAATGAAAATGTTCAATATGATTAACATCGGTGAGCGTGCAGGCAGTGGAGTTCCAAATATATTTCAAACCTGGGATGCGGCAGAATGGGTAAGCCCGGTTGTAGAGGAGCAGTTTAATCCGGATAGAACCATCTTAAGGTTGTCTTTTGTTAGTATGAGTGATAATGGGATTGAAACTACCCAAGCTCCCACCCAAGCTCCCACCCAAGCTCCCACCCAAGCCCCTACCCAAGCTTATGGAACAGGATATAAAAATGAGGTGGTGCAATCGGTTTATAGTCTACAGGAGCTGGATTTAAGGATAGTAAATGCTATGAAAACTAATTCATATATATCTCAGAGCAGACTGTCGGAAGATTTAAATGTTAATTTAAATACACTAAAGTATCATGTTCAGAAGTTAAAAAGAGATAATGTTATTGGCAGAGAAGGATCGTCTCAGAAGGGACGATGGATTATAAATATATAACATTATTGTATCGAATGAGGAGGATATATAAAAGGGTGTTGGAAGCGACACTCTTTTTTCTTTCGGAGTAAAAACATTTTTCATTTTCAATATAAAAGTTGACAAATACATAAAATATGATAGATTTATCTGTGGAAGCAATGGCGTTTCATCTTAAAAAGGTGAGACGCCTATCTTATTTGAGGGGAGTACGAAATGCTTATTTATAAGTGGACCGATGGAAATGATAAGGTTTTTCAAAGATTTTATCTAAAAACTGAAGAATATTATAGTAGTATTGTGGGTGGAATAGAAAATAGAAAAGGCTTTATTCCATATAACATATCTGAAAGCATAACAGAGGTGCTTATTGCATATATAGATGATGTTGCTGTTGGTTGTGCTGGATTAAAAAGGTATTCTGAAACGGATGTTGAGATTAAAAGAGTCTGGATTGAACCAGAAGAACGAGGACATCATATAGCGTTAGATATGATGGCTCAGATTGAAGAAAGAGCTTCAAATGATGGCTATAAAAGAACCATTTTACAGACTAGAGAGATAATGGAAGATGCGGTAGGTTTATACAAGAAACTTGGATACACTCAGATAGATAATTATCCGCCATATGACAAACTGGATGGGGCAATCTGTTTTGCAAAAGAGCTTTAAAGGAGAAGAATGATGTCTAAACCAATTATAGGTGTAATGCCGTTATGGGATGATGAAAAGAATAGTTTATGGATGCTTCCCGGATACTTTGAAGGGCTTACCCAGGCGGGAGGTATTCCAATAATGCTTCCGCTTACAAATGATGAGACAGAACTTGATCGGCTTATGGAAATGTGTAACGGGTTTTTGTTTACCGGAGGTCATGATGTTTCTCCGGATTTATATGGAGAGGTTCCATTAAAAGATATGGTCAGCAGCTGCAGAAAACGTGATGAAATGGAATCATATATTCTGAAGAAAGCTATTGAGGCTGATAAACCTGTATTGGGTATATGTAGAGGCATACAATTTATAAATGCAGCTCTTGGAGGTACATTATATCAGGACATTTCCACACAATATGAAACTGATACTGAACATCATCAGAAGCCGCCATATGATATTCCGGCTCATAAGGTAAATATTATAAAGGATTCTCCTCTGTATAAATGTATCTCAGCAGAACAGATAGAAGTAAACAGTTATCATCATCAGGCGGTTAAGGATGTGGCTCCGGAACTGAAGGTTATGGCGGTGTCAGAGGATGGACTGGTTGAGGCATTATATATGCCTGAACAGCGTTTTCTCTGGGCTGTGCAGTGGCATCCTGAGTTTTCTTATAAGACAGATGTTAATAGTAGAAAAATATTTCAAGTATTTATAGAAACTGCTAATTCAATTGAATAAAGCTTGAAATTTATTATAAATAAGAGGTTTACATGATTACATTAAACGATTATTTGTTTTCCGGTGATACTGTTCTAAAAATTCTTCTTCAGTATTCCACAAATTTGAAGGATGAGGCAATTAAAAATCATAATCCAATAGATATGGCACATAGCAATTTTCTGATTCAAATTATTGAAATCCTTGAACATACAGAATTCCTTACATCACAGTCTCAGAGGATAAATGAGTTCTATATGTATATGGCTAATAAGTATCCATTTCTTGCATTTACATTTAAGGGAAGAATTAAATCGCTTATACGTGCAGAGGAAAAGTTCAATGGTTATATATTGGAATACATTCATGATTATTATAAAGCAAATGGAAGATTTCCGAATGAAGCTGAGATAAAGAATAATCTTAATTGTTTCAGAGACTTGATTGCGTATCGAATAGTTATTTCGCTACCATTGTGTCATGTATCAGAACAAGAAAATGTTGAGGAACAAGAATTTAAGTACTTATATGAAATAGCAAATGTACTTCCGGAATTTCTTGAGGAAAGGGGCTTTACTGCGGAGCTTTCAGGCCTTTCTGATAAGAATGGCTCAAGGTATCTATCAGAGAATAATCTGCCTTATTACAGAGATTATGTTCAGACACCTCGTGCATCAGGATATCGATCTCTTCACATTACATTTTATGATAATTTTGCTAGATGTTATACAGAATTACAGCTTAGAACAAAGGATATGGATGATCTTGCGGAGATTGGAAGGGCAAATCATTTTGGATATGAGAAACAGCAGGAGGAAAATCGTAGTAAAAGAGATATGATTCCCGAGGGAAAGAGTAAATGCTTTGACGAAGCATACGAGAGGCTTATAAAGCTTCAGGAGCTTGATCTGGCATCTATAAATGTAAATATGTTTAAGGCATATAATAATCAATTGATAAACGATGGCTGCGGTTTATTTAGAGGCCGTCAGATTCTCCCTTTTGAACATTTATCGAGATTTCAGAATGATAATGAAGTCGGTAAATTGTAAGTATTAGCGAAAGGAGTTTTTATGGTTACATGTAGAGATATTGTGAACCTTAAGTTAGATGGGGTGGAGCTTGTTGCGGGTGAGGCTGGCCTAAACAGGGTAGTATCATGGGTTTATCTCGTACAGACAAAACCTTATGAAGATCATATGAACCAGGGAAACTTTGCACTCATTGTTGTGGATTATGTTCGTTTTGATTTTGATGAAGTTGAAAAAACCTTAGAAGAATTAGTGAAGCTCGGAATCTCAGGACTTGGTCTTTCTGTCGTTGATGATAGAGAGAAAATCCCAGGAAGTATCATTAGAAGGGCAAATGAATTGGAACTGCCACTTTTTTATGTGAGGTGGGAGGGGGCTTCTTTCGTCGATATATCTCAAAGTGTAGGAAAACTGATTACTGAAACAGATGTTATTAATAAAAGAACGGGGGATTATCTGTATAATTTATTGTTCGGTTATGATGTAAATGATAGATATGTTGATAAGATATCCGGACAGTTTGGCTTAGATTTTAGTAAGCCTTATAGAGTCGGGATTATTGCAGTCGATAGAACATACGGAGTGAATCTGGAGCAGGATGAGCATATATATGAGTATTATGCGAACTGCCTTAACCAGGAGGTTCTCAAGATGAAGGGGCATCCTATGTTCATGCGATTTCTTAATAAATTTGTTCTTTTGTTTGAAGCAAGATCTGATAAAGAAATTGAACATGAGATAGAGAAAATGTTAAAATCACTGGACCAAAATCCATCGTTTAAAGGGTTGATTCAGAGTACATGTATATTAGGTGCAGCGTATACTGATCCAAGAAAGTACGGACAGAGCTATCAGGAAGCAAAGAGTCTTATTCCGAAGAAGGATCTGTTACCTAATCCGTCTCATAAGAAGGTGTTAAGTGTCAGCACCATGGGTATATATAAATATATGTTTCATGGTGATAATCAGAGAGAGATACTGGATTACTGTAACAACAAGCTGGATAAGTTGGAAAAATACGATAATGCTAACGGTGCATTTCTTGAAGAAACCCTACTTTCGTATTACATGAATGGATTTAATACGGTAAAGACTGCAGAAGCTTTATTCATTCATAGGAATACACTTATTAACAGGTTGGAAAAGATTGAAGAAATACTGGGAATAGAATTAAATGATTATATGGAATATCTTGATCTTATAAACTGTATTCTTGTAAAAAGATTTATGTTTTTATAAAGGACTGTGCAGGTTGTACAACAAGAGTGTGCAGATTGTATATTGTAAAATAAAGATGATATGATTAAAATGCAGACTATGCAAAGGCGCTGGAGAAACAGTAAGGTTTCAACCGGCGCCTTTTGTGTTAGGAAGAGGTCATCACCAGGATGGCAAGAAGGAGGGAAATTATGAAGAAAAGAAATTGGATTATTTTATCACTTGTAACAGCTATGACAGTAACAATGCTCAGTGGATGTGGTTCAGGAGAAACTGCATCATCAGAAACTGCGGAGACAGCAGAGGCAGCTGTAACAACAAATGACGAAGTGACAGAAGCAGACGGAACAGGTTCGGATGCTGAAGGTGGAGTGCTTAGAGTCGGTATGGAATGTGCATATCCACCATTTAACTGGACTCAGGATGAGGCAACTACCCCAGATGGAAGTAAAGCGGTTCCAATATATGGTTCAGATTATTACGCGTATGGATATGATGTTGCGGTAGCTCAGAAGCTAGCAGATGAGCTTGGTATGGAGCTTGAGATTCATAAGGTCGAATGGTCATCAATCGGTATATCGATGGATGCCGGCGATTATGACTGTATTATCGCAGGAATGGGACGTACTGCAGAAAGAGAGATGTCTTATTCATTTACCGAACCATATTATTACAGAGATAACTGTATCGTAGTTAAGAAGGATGGACCATATGCAAATGTTAAGGGTTTGTCGGAACTTGCAGGTACAGGCTGTAAGGTAACAACACAGCTTGGTACCGGATGGATTCCTCTTCTTGATCAGATTGAGGGTGCTGTAACAGGAAGTAATTATGAGACAACCTCCGAATGCTTTATGGCAGTCTCAAATGGTGTCGCTGACGTATGTATCATCGATCTTCCAACAGCTAAATCAGCACTTCTTACTAATGACGATCTGGTAATTGTTACATTTGATGAAAATGATACATTTACTGGTGATGATGAGATGGTAAATGTTTGTATCGCAACGAGGAAGAATGATACAGCACTTAGAGATAAACTTCAGGGTGCTATGGATGCCATCGGATGGAATGACAAGACAGCTATGGATGAGCTTATGAATAAGGTAATTGGACAGCAGCCAGCAGCTGAATAAGCATTGTAAATAGTTATTATAGAAAAGGTTGGGATGGGAAATGGGATATAGATTTTTATCAATCACAGATCCGACTAATTCATTTGAATGGATGATATTCCTGACTAAGAAGTATCTCGGCATGTTTCTGGAAGGTACCTGGCTCACCTTATACATAGCTGTGCTAGGTACGCTTCTGGGATTCGTGCTCGGATACGTAATAGGAATCGTTCAGGATCTCAAAATAAATCAGGGAGATCTGTTTATAAAGAAAATAATCATCAGATTAATAAAGCTTGTATCAACTGTATATGTTGAGATCTTCCGTGATACGCCGATGATTGTACAGGCGATGATTATATATTACGGAATTCGACAGACGGGAGTTGATCTGACCCCCGTTATCGCAGGTATTCTGGTAACGGTACTGAATACCGGAGCATATATGGCTGAAACTGTAAGAGGTGGTATAGGTTCTATAGACATGGGTCAGAGAGAAGGCGCATGGGCTATGGGAATGTCACCGATGAAGACGATGTTTTATATAGTATTACCTCAGGCATTCCAGAATATTATTCCTGAGATGGCGAATACATTTCTTACAAATCTGAAGATGACATCGGTATTAAATGTAATCGCGGTTCAGGAGCTGTTCATGGCAGCTAAGACGGTCGGTGGTAATTATTATAAGTATTTTGAGAGCTATCTTGTTATCGCAGTGATTTACTTTGTTCTGTGCTTCTTGTTCAATAAGGTATTTGGACTGATTGAGAAGAAGATGAAGGGCAAGGAGGATTATGCTCTCGCAGTTGAGTATCTGGATAATGAGTAAGGAGGCATACTATGGGAGATGCGGTTATATCAATACGTGATCTCAGCAAATCCTTTGGTGATCACGAGGTGCTTCGGAAGATAGATATAGAGGTGAATGCCGGAGAGATTATATGCATAGTAGGGTCTTCGGGTTCGGGAAAATCAACACTTCTCAGGTGTATCAATAAATTGGAACGTCAGACCACGGGGAAGGTAATGTATCATGGCAAAGAAGTCAGAGATATCCAGCGTGAGATAAATGATTACCGTGCAAAGGTGGGAATGGTATTTCAGTCCTTTAATCTGTTCAACAATATGACAGTATTACAGAACTGCATGATATGTACAAGAAAGGTTCTGCACATATCAAAGTCAGAAGCCTTTGACAGGGCGATTACTCATCTGAAGGAAGTAGGAATGGCACCATATATCAATGCTAAGCCTGCGCAACTTTCCGGTGGACAGAAGCAGAGGGTTGCAATAGCAAGGTCGCTTTGTATGAATCCCGAGGTTCTGCTCTTCGATGAACCAACATCTGCACTTGATCCGGAGATGGTTGGAGAGGTGCTGAATGTTATGAAGCAGCTGGCGACTACAGGGCTTACTATGATTATCGTGACTCACGAGATGGCATTTGCAAGAGATGTTTCAACAAGAACAATCTTTATGGATAGAGGATATGTTGCTGAGGATGCACCACCTTCGGAGCTGTTCAGTAACCCGAAAAATCCAAGAACAAGAGAATTCTTAAGTCGATATCTGGCAGGATAAAAACCCATCATTACTCTAGGAGGCGGTTAAGATGAAAAGATTTGTTGTAACATTTGCCAGAGGATTTGGTTCAGGCGGGAAAGAGATAGCTTCGATTCTGGCAAAGGATTTGGGGATACATTGCTATGAAAATCGGATACTTACACTTGCAAGTCAGATGAGTGGTTTGGATGAAAAGCTCTTTCAGGAAGTAAATGAGAAAATAAGATCAAATGGTGGCTTTTCAAACCTTATGAGGGGCCTTCCAAGAACAAGAAATTATCTGGCAAGAAATGAAAAATTCGTATCTGATGATAAGTTATTTGAATATCAGAGTGATATTATTCGAAATCTTTCTGAACAGGAATCGTGCGTGATTGTTGGAAAATGTGCTGATTATGTTCTGAGAGATAAACATAATGTTGTCAGTATATATATAGAGGCACCAAGAGCATTTTGTGTGCAAAGAACTATGAAAAATCTTGGAGTAACGGAAGAGGTTGCTCATGCAACTATTAAAAAAACTGATAAGTATAGAGCTGATTATTATGCTTATTATACACATGGCAATTACTGGACCAATCCTGTTAATTACGATATGACACTAAATAGTGAAAAGGTTGGAATTAAGGACTGTGTGAAGCTGATAGAACAATATCTGTTGATTAAAGGATATATTAGTGTAGAGGATATTGATTTCTATGAATAAATATTAGAAAGAAGGATGATGAAAATGAAGTTATCAGATACAGGTTTAACAGCACAGGATATTAAGGATAAAGTAAATAAATATATGATTGAAACTTATGAAAGATTTGATTTTCTTGCAGAAACTGCAAAGGATCAGTATATCTATAATGAAAAAGGCGAGAGATATTTGGATTTTTATGCCGGAATTGCTGTTAATTCTGCCGGAAGTTGTAATGAAAAGGTTGTCGCAGCTGCTGTTGAACAGACAAAGGAACTGATGCACACCTTCAACTATCCATATACTATTCCGCAGGCACTCCTTGCAGAAAAGGTATGTACGACAATTGGAATGGATAAGATATTCTTTCAGAATTCAGGTACAGAAGCGAACGAGGCTATGATAAAGATGGCGAGAAAATATGGTATAGAGAAATATGGTCCGAACAGATACCATATCGTGACTGCCAAGATGGGATTCCATGGAAGAACCTTCGGAGCGATGTCAGCGACCGGTCAGCCGGGAAATGGCTGCCAGGTCGGGTTCGGTCCGATGACCTATGGCTTCTCGTATGCACCATATAATGATCTTCAGGCTTTCAAGGATGCGTGTACCGAGAACACAATTGCCATAATGATTGAGCCGGTTCAGGGTGAAGGGGGAGTTCATCCTGCAACCTACGAATTCATGACCGGGCTCAGGAGATTCTGTGATGTGAATAATATGCTACTTCTTATTGATGAGGTTCAGACCGGATGGTGCAGAACTGGAAATATAATGAGCTACATGAATTATGGTATTAAGCCCGACATTGTATCAATGGCAAAGGCATTAGGCGGTGGTATGCCTATAGGCGCTATTTGTGCAAAAAAGGAGGTTGCAAAAGCTTTTTCAGCCGGATCACATGGAACTACATTTGGTGGACATCCTGTAAGTTGTGCAGCAGCTCTCGCTCAGGTGAATGAGCTTCTGGACAGAAATCTTGCCGGAAATGCAAAGAAGATGGGAAGCTACCTTGCCGAAAAGCTGAAGAAGCTTCCGCATGTAAAGGAAGTCAGGGGACAGGGACTTCTGGTGGGAGTAGAGTTTGATGACTCGATGAGCAGTGTAGATGTGAAGCACGAATGCCTTAACAGACATCTGCTACTGACAGCAATCGGAGATCATATCATACGAATGGTTCCACCGCTTATTATTGATGAGAAGGATGCGGATGAGGCTGTAGATATAATTAAGGCATCTATAGAAGCACTTGAATAGGAGACAAAACAGATGGACGGATTTTCATTTTCAGTACCACAGAATATTATTTTTGGATGGGGAGCAATGGAAAAGCTTTCGGAAAATGCTGAAAAAATTGGCGGTAATAAAGGGTTTATTATATCCGGTCCTCATTTAAAAAAAATAGGAATGGTTGATAAATGTATAGAAGCTTTAGGAAAGAATGGAATAATATGTGAATCGTTCACAGATACAGAAGGCAATCCTAGTACGGATACCGTAGATAAGGCTACGAAAAAATTCCTTGAAAGCGGGGCTGATTTTATTATAGCTTTTGGAGGTGGATCTCCGTTGGATACAGCTAAGGCTGTTGCTGTCCTGGGGACTTACGGAGGTGTTATTACTGATTATGAAGGCGTTGGTAAGGTTCCGGGACAGGTTGTTCCCATGATTGCTATTCCAACTACAGCCGGTACGGGTTCTGAGGTAACTTCATTTTCAGTAATAACAGATCATAGCAGAAATTATAAGCTTACAGTTGGAAGTGAATATCTTCTCCCTAAAGTAACTATTCTTGATCCTGAACTTATTACATCTGTTCCGGAGAGGGTGGCAGCCTCTTGTGGAGTGGATGCTTTTGTTCATGCGTTAGAAGCATATCTGTCTCTGGCGGCATCCCCGTTTTCAGATATGATGGCGCTTAGAGCAATGGAATTAATTGGAAAAAATCTTCTTGAATATATCGATAATCGTAAAGATAAAAGTGCATCAGAGGCAATGCTGATGGGTTCACTCTTTGCAGGTATAGCATTTTCTCATGCCAGACTTGGAAATGTTCATGCTATGAGTCATCCAGTTAGTGCTTTCTTTGATGTACCTCATGGACTTGCAAATGCCATATTACTTCCTACGGTTGTTGAATATAACGAGGAAACTAATCCTGAAAAATACTATTATATATACTGCTGTTTATCACGAAAACCTATTTTAAAGGAAGCATTTGCACCACATATGCTTGTGGAAGAAATTAGAGCAATGAATAGTAAACTTGGAATTCCAGATAATCTAAAGAGCGTGGGAGTGACATCTGATAAGCTTGAAACTATGACTGATGATGCAATGAAAAGTGGAAACATAAAAGTTAATCCGCGTCATACATCCAGAGAAGATATATTAAATCTTTATAAGAAAGCATATGGATAGAAAATATCTATAATGATGAAGGGAGGACGAACAAAATGAATAATCAGAAGCTAGTGCAGCATACTGACAGGATAAATACTTTGTTGGCCCGCTACGGTGTGAAGTTCGGTATTTATAAGAATAATACATTCAAGGAACAGTTATTTCCCTTTGATTCTATTCCGAGAATTATAGAGTATACCGAATTTAAAATGCTGGAAAAAGGGCTGAAACAAAGAGTTTTAGCCCTTAATTTATTCTTGAAGGACATTTACTCAGATAAGAAGATTGTAAAGGAAGGAGTTGTTCCTGAGGACTTTATCTATGCCTCTTCGGGATACATGGCTGAATGTGAGGATGTTATGCCAATGAAGGGAATATATTCTCACATCTCCGGAATTGATCTTGTGAAGGGTAAGGATGATGAATGGTACATCCTTGAGGATAATCTTCGGGTGCCATCAGGTGCGTCCTATCCAATGATTGCAAGAGACTTATGCAGGAAGAGTTCTCCTGAAATCTTCAATCATGTAAGGCTGATTGATAACCGTAATTATGCCGAGTTGCTCAGGAAAACAATGGACTATGTAAATACCGGCGGACATACAGTGATTCTTACACCGGGAAGATATAATGCGGCTTATTTTGAACATTCATATCTTGCAGAAAAGACCGGTGCGCATCTAGTGACGGGATCTGAGCTTTTTGTTGAAAATGATGTGCTGTACTACATAAGTCTGAATGGCTCTAAGGAGAAGGTTGGTGCTGTATATAGAAGAATATCAGATGAATACCTTGATCCTATGAACTTTAATCCGGAGTCGCTTATAGGTATTCCTCATATATATGATGCCTTCAGGAAGGGTAATGTGGCACTGATCAATGCGCCCGGAAATGGAGTCGCAGATGATAAGGGAATATATTATTTCGTTCCTAAGATGATTAAGTATTATCTGTCAGAGGAGCCTGTTCTCAGGAATGCTCCGACATATCTTCCTTTCTATGAAGAGGATATGATGTATGTTCTTGAAAACTTTGACAAGTTAGTTCTTAAGGATGTAGCAGAAGCAGGAGGCTATGGAGTGGTATTTGGAAATACTATGACAAGAGAGCAGAAGACGGACTTTATAAAGCTATTAACTTCTGAGCCGAGAAGATTTATAGCACAGGAGGTTATAGATTTTCAGGATCTTGATATCCTGGATGAGGGCGAAATAGTTCCAAGAAAAGCGGATCTGAGAGCTTTTGTCTTAATGGCTGATGAGCCTTATGTATGGGCTAGTGGCCTTACAAGATTCTCAAGAAATCCGGATTCATTTATAGTTAATTCATCTCAGGGAGGAGGTTTCAAAGACACATGGGTATTATCTCAGTAGAACAGGTTGACCACCTATATTGGTTAGGAAGATATACAGAGAGAGTATATACGACGCTTAAGATTTATTCTGAAAGCTTTGACAGAATGATCGATGAGTCTGAGGACAGTTACCAGAAGTATTGTGAGTCCCTAGATATTCCGAATATATATGAATCAAAAGAGGATTTTCTAACGAGATATCCATTTGATATCAGTGTGCCGGATTCCATAATCAGTAATCTGAACAGGGCATATGATAATGCGATAGTTCTTAGAGAAACAATTGGATCTGAAGCTCTTTCATATATTCAGCTCTCGATATATTCAATGAACAATGCGTCAAAAAGTGATGCTCCGCTCATAGATCTTCAGCAGATTATGGATGATCTTCTTTCATTCTGGGGATTGGTTGATGATCAGATAGATTCAGAACAGATCAGAAATATCATAAAAGCTGGAAAAAAGATTGAGAGAATTGATCTATATGCAAGGCTTGAGGTTGATAAAAGCTGCCTGGTCCGTGAGGTACACAGAATGATACCAAGGGTGCTTAGAAGTGGGATGAAATACGACGAGTCATCGCTAAGCAGGGTGAGCACACTTATTAATGATTCAGAGCTGGATTATGAAAGCATAATATCAAATGTTGAAAGAATAGTTGTGTATTAGGAAGGTGATAATGTGGCTTTTTTGAATTATGAATATCGGATGAAAATCAATTATTCTAAGCCGGTAGATAAGTGCTATTTCACAATTAAGTCAATACCGGCTAATGATTTCAGACAAAGAAATATTTCATATGAAATCAGTATAAATCCTTATGTTTCTTATTCGGAAGGGTTTGATTCTTTTGGCAATCATCAGATAATTGGTCGTGAACTGGAGAGTCATTCTGAATTCGAATTTAATATAAAGGGTTTGGTAGAAACCTATCAGGTAGGTGTTCAAGGAGGAATAAACACAAGCAAGATAGGAATGTATAAGTATCCATATGGTAAATGCATACCAGGAAAAAGTATAAGTGATTTTGTGGATGGATTATTAATAGAAGTAGATGAATTAGAGAATGAAAAAGAAAAATGTATTCTTATAATGAACAGACTTTACGAGAGAATGCAGTATGAAAGAGGGAGTACCGAGATAGAAACTACAGCTGAAGAGGCATTCTTAAATGGAAAAGGCGTATGTCAGGACTATGCTCATATATATATCAGTCTTCTTCGTACTTTCAATATTCCGGCAAGGTATGTATGTGGACTTATTGTGGGGGAAGGACAGAGTCATGCATGGGTTGAAGTAGTTTGTGATGGAAGTTTCATTGCTTTTGATCCTACACATAACAGAGAGATAACGGATGAATATATAAAGTTTGGAGTTGGGAGAGATGCTACAGATTGTGCTATAAACAGAGGCGTTATGTGGGGCGGAGGTCTTCAGACTCAGGAGATAGAGTGTATCGTAGAAAAATATTACTAAGATAAAAGACAGGAGAACACAATGATAGAAACTGTGACATCAGTAGATCTTCCTATTGATGAAAAATTAATGATTAAGAAGAACCGAATAATGTCAAGTGAATATGCTGTTAGTCAGGGACTGAAGCGTATAAGTATCGTAACCGGAATTCATGGAGATGAGCTTGAAGGCCAATATGTTTGTTATGAAATTCAGAGAAGAATAAACATGGAGAAAGAGAATCTGGTTGGAATAGTTGATATATATCCGGCTATGAATCCCCTTGGAATTGATTCCATCACAAGAGGAATTCCGGCATTTGATCTTGATATGAACAGACTGTTTCCGGGAAATAAAGATGGAAATATGACAGAATATCTTGCTGCCGGAATTATGGAGGATGTGGCAGACTCCGATATTGTATTTGATATTCACGCAAGCAATATATACCTTACGGAAATACCTCAGATCAGAATAAATGAACTTCATGCAGATAGGCTTGTTCCATTCGCCGAAAAAGCAAATGTAGATTTTATCTGGGTGCATGGAGCAAGTACTGTTCTGGAGGCTACATTTGCACATAGCTTAAACAGTATTGGTACGCCTGTTCTTGTGGTTGAGATGGGAGTTGGAATGAGGCTTACAAGAGAATATGGTGACCAGTTGATAGACGGAATATTTAATACGATGAAAGAACTTGGAATGTGGAGGGGAGAAGTTTCCGAAGTAAGAACACCGATGATTTCAAAAAATCCGGATGATGTAAGTTATTTAAATGCATCTGCAAGCGGACTTTTTGTTCCTGAGGTAAAGCATGGGGCATATTTATCAAAAGGAGATCTGATTGGAAGAATTGTAGATCCATTAGGTGGCAAAGTACTTGATGAGGTGAGGGCGCCTCAGGGAGGAATGCTCTTTACAATCAGAGATTATCCGATAGTAGATGAAGGATCGCTCATGGGAAGAATACTGAATGAGGAGGTCTGCATCTATGAATAAGAATATAGTATATGAAATAAAGGGAATGTATCGGGATGATTTCAGAGTTACCGGTTATGAATTCGGACAGGGAGAGGAATCTGTCTGTATCGTCGGTAACTCAAGAGGAAATGAAGTACAACAGATATACTGCTGCTCTCAGCTTGTAAAAAAGATGAAACAGCTTGAGGAAGAGGAGAGAATAAAGGACGGTGTAAAGATACTTATCATTCCATCTATCAACCCTTATTCGGTCAATATTCAGAAAAGATTCTGGCCAACAGATAATACCGACATCAACAGAATGTTTCCGGGATATAATTTGGGAGAAACAACACAAAGGATTGCAGATGGTGTTTTTAGAGAGATAAAAGACTATAAGTATGGAATACAATTTACTTCATTTTACATGCCCGGAGATTTTGTGCCACATGTAAGATATATGAAGGAAGGATTTACAAAGAGGGAAGAGGCAGAGAAGTTCGGTCTCAAATATATAGTTGAAAGAAATGTCAGACCATATGATACTGCTACACTTAATTATAACTGGCAGGTATGGGATACGACTGCATTTTCTCTGTACACTAACACGACTTCCAGAATCAGTAATACCGGTGCCGGACAGGCTGTACTTGCTGTAATGAACTTTATGGCAAACAGCCAGATGATAAGGTATAGCGCTATAGGAGAGAAGAATATTCGTAAGATTGATGATAAAGAGTTTATCTCTGTAAGAACAGCCAAATCAGGATTTTATGAACCACTTGTAAAGGCCGGAGATAAGGTTGAAGCAGGAAGACCGCTTGCGAATATTATTAATCCTTATGAAGGCAACATTATAGAAACACTATATTCTCCAATTAACGGCACTATATTCTTTATTCATAATGAACCGCTGACCTATGCAAATACCGCAGTAATAAAACTGATTGAGAATGTGTAAAGAGAGTAGGAAAATTATATGATAGAAAGCTTAAGCGAAAATAAATTTATAAATGAAAACCTGGATGAAAAAGCCTTCAGAAATCTTATTAAAAATGTTGAGATTTTAAACACTGAGCTTCTGAAAAACCATCGCATAGATAAGTCATTATATGATAAATATGATGTAAAAAGAGGCTTAAGAGATTCAACAGGTAAAGGCGTTTTAACGGGACTTACAGAGGTATCAGATGTTGTTGGTACAACGGATGAAAATGGAAAAACACTTCAGACAGAAGGCAGACTATTCTATCAGGGGTACGAAGTAAAGGAAATATTAAAGAAGTATGAGGACAACAAATATTGTTTTGAAATAATAATCTATCTGCTGATGTTTGGAAAACTGCCTGATGAAGAAGAATTGTCACTGTTTTTAGATGTAATGTGGCAGATGCAGAATCTGGAAAACAGATTTATTCGTGATGTTGTTATGAAAGCTTCAAATTCCAATATTATGAATGCACTGCAAAGATGTGTTTTAACACTTTATACCTATGATTCAAATCCTGATGATATATCAGAGGATAATGTGTTAAGACAGTCGTTGGTTTTGATAAATAAAATCCCGTTAATTGCAGTATATTCTTATATGGCATATTGTCATTTCAGGAAAGACCAAACTCTTCTTATTCGTAATCCAAAGAATGATCATTCAATGGCGGAGAATATTCTCTTAATGCTCAGACCGGACGGGAAGTATACTGAGCTTGAAGCAAAGGTGCTGGGTATTGCGCTTATATTACATGCAGAACATGGAGGAGGGAATAATTCTACATTTACCACACATGTGGTTACATCATCAGGAACGGATACATATTCTTCGATTGCGGCTTCGATTGGATCGTTAAAAGGACCTCGCCATGGAGGTGCTAATCTAAAGGTAATGGATATGTTCAGAGATATCAAATCTCATCTAGAAAATCTGGACGATAATTCGGAAATAGAAACATACCTTCTTAGAATCCTTAATAAGGAAGCGTTTGATCATTCAGGACTTATCTACGGTATGGGACATGCTGTTTACACTTTATCTGATCCAAGAGAGGTGATATTGAAGAGCTTTGCAAAAAAGCTTGCGGAAGAAAAAGGACTTAGTAAGGAATTTGATTTTTATGAGAGGGTGGAAAGAATAGCTCAGAAGCTTATCATGGAAAAACATAAGGTTAATAAGAATATCTGTGCAAATGTAGATTTTTATAGTGGCTTTGTTTATACAATGCTTGGGATACCGGAAGAGTTATTTACTCCGATATTTGCTATAGCTCGCACACCGGGTTGGTGCGCTCACAGACTGGAGGAACTGATGAATGGTAACAGAATTATTCGACCAGCTTATAAGTATGTTGGGGAACATGTTACTGTCGATGAAGGAGGAAAACTATTATGAACAAAATACAAATGAAAACACCCTTGGTAGAAATGGATGGGGACGAAATGACCAGAATTCTATGGAAGATGATAAAGGATGAACTAATCCTGCCATTTATAGATCTTAAATCTGAGTATTATGACCTTGGACTGGAAAACAGGAATAAAACGGATGATAAAGTAACCTTTGATTCAGCATATGCGACAGAAAAATATGGCGTAGCGGTAAAGTGTGCAACAATCACCCCGAATGCTGCCCGTGTTGAAGAATATAATCTTAAAGAGATGTGGAAGAGCCCTAACGGTACTATAAGAGCTATTCTTGATGGAACAGTCTTTAGAGCGCCTATTATTGTAAAAGGAATTGAACCTTGTGTAAAGAATTGGAAGGCGCCTATAACAATAGCCCGGCATGCTTATGGTGATGTATATAAAGCTTCTGAGATGAAGATTCCGGGCCCTGGAAAAGTGGAATTGGTATATACAGCTGAGGATGGTTCTACAAAATCTGTTCTTGTTCATGAATTCAATTCCACAGGAATAGTTCAGGGTATGCATAATCTTGAACCGTCTATAGAAAGTTTTGCAAGAAGCTGCTTCAATTATGCACTTGATACAAAACAGACGCTTTGGTTTGCAACCAAGGATACTATTTCTAAAAAATATGATCATACATTTAAGGATATCTTTAGTGAAATATACGATTCAGAATATAAGGATAAGTTTGAAGAGGCAGGTATTGAATATTTTTATACACTTATTGATGATGCTGTTGCCAGGGTTATGAAATCTGAAGGTGGGTTTATCTGGGCATGTAAGAATTATGATGGTGATGTTATGAGTGATATGCTTTCTTCTGCTTTTGGTTCACTGGCTATGATGACATCAGTTCTTGTTTCGCCAAGTGGTGTATATGAATATGAGGCTGCACATGGAACGGTTCAGAGACATTATTATAAGCATCTGAAGGGAGAAGAAACGTCTACCAATTCAGTGGCTACCATTTTTGCCTGGACAGGAGCACTTAGAAAAAGGGGTGAACTGGATGATATTCCCGAACTTGTTAATTTTGCTGATGTACTTGAAGATTCTGTTATAAGTACGATTGAATCTGGGAAAATGACCAAGGATCTTGCACTGATCACTTCATTGGAAGATGTAACAGTTCTGAACAGTGGTGATTTTATTAAAGCAATTAGAGAGACTCTGGAACAAAAGCTATGAAAGAAAAACATAAATTTAATGTTCCCGGTATTGGGATGAGAATAATAAAATCTGCATTGGCTGTCTCGCTATGTATGGTAATTAATACCATACGTGGTGAAGGTAGCATGGTTTTTTATTCCCAGCTTGCAGCTTTATGGTGCATACAAATGTACCGAAGTAATACATTATCAAATGCATTACAACGAATGATAGGAACCGTAGTTGGTGCGTTATACGGTTTGATATATATACTTGTATATCCTCGATTAGTTATGGGAGGAAATTATAGTATTCTGTTTAACATTATATTTATCTTTATAGGCGTTGTGCTTGTGATTTATTCGACTGTACTCATAAACAAAAAACAGGCCTCTTATTTTTCCTGCGTGGTATTCCTGAGTATTGTTATTAATCATATCGGAGATATTAATCCATATAGCTTTGTGTGGAACAGATTTCTGGATACTATGATTGGAATAATTATAGGTCTTGTTCTAAATAATATGAGGATATGCTTTAGACCGGATCGGGAAACCTTGTTTGTATCAGGCGTGGATGACATTCTTGTCGATAAGAATAATAAGGTTAGTGCTTTTTCCAGAGTTGAACTGAACAGAATGATTGAAGATGGAATGAGATTTACACTTTCTACTGTTCGTACTCCGGCTTCAGTTTTAAAACCGTTATCAGATATTAGATTTAATTATCCGATAATCGTAATGGATGGCGCAGCTCTTTATGATATTAATAATAATGAGTATAAATCAGTTTTTGTAATATCACCTGATACAGCAAAGGATCTGGTAGAATTTATGTATGCTAATGATATGTATCCCTATATCAACGTGATAATAGATGATACTCTGTTAATCTACTATAATGATACTCCTGATGATGTAAATCAGAATCTTGTCAAAACTATGCGAACCTCTCCATACAGAAACTATGTGAGGAGAGATTTTCCCTGCGATGAAAAAGTAGTTTATATCATGCTGCTTGATACGTATGAAAGAATAAATGCATTTTATAATAAGCTACTTGATCTGGAATATGATAAGATACTAAAGATAATCAAGTGTTCCTCTGAAGAACATAGAGGTTATTCCTACATAAAGATATATAATAAAAATGCATCTAAGGACAAAATGCTTAACTTTTTGAAAAATGCTTACGGAATAAATAGGACAATGACATTCGGAACTGTTATAGGAAAATATGATGTCATAGTTAAAAAAAATAGTTTTAATGAGATGGTAAAAAGGGTTAGAAAAAAATATGAACCCTTTCTCAAATGTTAAATAAGTATTATCAGGTTATATAGGTATAGTTTTGATTTCCCTGGATTTTTTTGCATATTGAACCGATAAATCAATCTGCCCCATCTTACGGTGAAGATTAGACTTTATTGCATATACATCTCTTAAGTATTCGGAATCAGTTCCCATAATACTAACAATCATTTCTTCAGCTTTATCTAAGTGCTTTTTTGAATCCTTGTATTTCTGTGTATAAAAATCAATTACACCATACATCATCTGACATCTGGCATAGTCGAAGGTATTTGTACCAACATATTCTGTTATAATATTCTCATAGAATGACAGTGTTTCTCTTGCGGTAGTAAAGTCATTGGAGTAAATATAAAGCTCTACGAGATTCATCATCTGTTCAAGCATATCGTGGGATTCCATAAGTCCGAGATGCTCATATTCTTTTCTGAGGTCAAATGCTTTTTTCAGGTAATCAGTGGCAGTATCCAGCTTCTTCTTATATAGATAGGTGCTGGAAATGTTACAATACAGATTTGAAAGAAGATTCATTTCGCGTTTTGTAGCGTCACCACTTTTAAGCTTTTCCATAATACTGATAGCTTTTGACTGTCTCTTTATTGCATTATCAAAATCCTTCTTTTCAATAAACAGATGGGCTTTATAGTCGAATAGAAGTGCTCTGTCACAAGGCGTATCTATCTTTCCATCCATCATTATATTTTCTATTCTGTCTACCAGCTTAGACAGCTCTTCTGTATATCTGTACTTATCAAGATGTGGGAATAAATCCTGCAAGTACATAAGATATGCAGGTATATCATCTATTATTATATTTTCCATTACTGAAAGCTGACAATTTATAGCTGCTGTCGGTCTGTAATACTCCATGCCGTGAACAAGGCTTAGCTTATGCAGGTTGTCAAAGAGAATTCGGGAATTACTTATAGAAGACTCCAGGGTATCAATTACAACATCCCTAATAAGAGGATGAAGACTGTACATTCTATTGTCTGAATCATCCTGGATCAGACCATGTTTAGCAAGCCGGATGACCGGCTCAAGGTTTTTCAGTTCCATCCAGTCCTTGAAATGCTGTTTATGTACGCCGGATGAGGGCATAAGTGCCATACATCTCATAATTAGTGTTTCTTCCTCTGATAGTTTGCTTAGATTAAGAAGTGTCTTAAGATGCTCTATCATCAACCCTTCGGTATAATCACCATCTTTATATATATCTACAGATTCTGCATCCGGTGCGTTAAGTCCATTACTACGCAGTTCATATAACATATCTTCAGCTGTTATGCCGCTTTCTGCAAGCGTGAGAGAAGCGAGGATAACTGTAAGAGTATGTGAATGGACGGTATTTATTATTTCCTTCACATTATCCTTATCATTCTTTTCCGACGGACAGTTGGAGATGAAGAGAGGGATAAGTTCTTTTTCAAGATCGAGAGTAAGAATTTCTTCTTTTCTTTCTTCAGCTATATTTAGTTGGCATCTTGTTGTTATAAGCAGATGGAATCTGTTGGCTCTGAATTCCTTGAAAAATGGTTCTTCCTTTGGGAGCACATTAAAGTTATCAAGAATTATAAGACTATCTTCGTATAATCTCTGGAGAATCCTGTAATGAGTGTTGAACAGTTCTTCACTGGTCATGTCCGATTTATCACTGCTGAATATCATATCGGTTATATCCTGCTTCAGATTACCTGAGTAATGGATATAAATGATATTGGTATATTTCTTTCTATTCTTATCTGCAAAGTATTTTGCAAACTCACTTTTTCCTATTCCGGCAACTCCGCCTACAAAGAGTATTCCCTGATCTGCCAGCTTCTTGCTGCATATCTTTTCTTCCTGCTTTCTTCCGACAAATCCATCAGCTACAGAAGGAAGTCTGTTGCTGAGCAGGGCTTCTGAAAGAATCGGGGAAAGAAGAGTTACATTATCGTGATTGTTATATATAGCATATCTTATGACGGAGGCGAAAAATGCAGCATCATCCGTTTCTGATATCAGTTCATCTGCTTTGTTCTGCCCTATAACATTGACACTGTCCCGGATGAGATCTGTCATTTTTTCTCTGGCGCCGGATATATTTATTATCTGAGGAATAATCAATTCTTCAATATCACATTTCATATCATCTAAGCCAGTTACTTCCTTATAAGTATCAAGTATATCCTGCGGAATAGGACGCTCCCCGTTTACCCACCGGCTGAACTTTATATTATCTTCAACAGCCTCATCAGCATTACTTGCAGATGTTTTAAGGCATGAAGAAAAAAGGTCTCTTATCAACTGGTTCTGAGAATATGTTCTGTTTTTATATTCAAGAAGTACCTTGATTACTTCAGGAAAGTTAAGTCTGTTTTGCATGGTAAATCTCCGGATAACTGCATTTTTTTTATATTTCTTAGTATAACATATCAAATAGAATAATGCCGTGATATATTCATTATTCTGTATAGATTTTTAAGGTCACAAAATGTGACCTTGAATGACAGTTAAGGTCTACCTTGAAAAGGGTAGGCCTTTTTTCTATGAAAAAATTTCTATGTCAACTTTTGGTCAAGTCTTCGTCAATGTTTGAATCCCTAAAAAATTCGTATCATATGAGCATACCAAGTGAAGCCGGATGGCTCCAGAAAATGAAAAAAGTGGTATCTGATCTTTGACAACTGAATGAGCTTGTAATGTGTGCTAACAGAGTTACGCGATGATTCTGAATCCGATGAGGAGAAAGGGGAGCGAGCGAAGACACTTCTTTAAAGGGTAGGAGAGGATCTCGGGCAGGAGAGGCCTGCAGGCTAAGGTGAGAATCGGTTAGCTAAAGGTTAGCTGCAACGCTAACGGCATATGTTACGGATAAAAGCCGAAATAGTTTATCTTTCCCTATTTATACCACATCTGCAAAGCAGATGTGCATTGCTTGCTTAAAGCAAGCAATGGCTGCACTTCGTGTAGCGTATCCTCGCTTTGCTCGGAGCAACGATTTGCTTTGCAAATCGTTACCTGCGATAACGCTGAGAAGAAGAGACTGTAAAGGGGGCTGAGTATATGAGTTATGAAGAATCTAAGAATGAAGCAATCCCGCCATGGAAAAGATATGTCTTAACGATAACAGAAGCAGCTGAATACTACCATATAGGTGAGAAGAAACTTCGTAGTATTGCAGATGAGAATCTGAATTCAGACTTTATCATTATGAATGGCAATAGGGTGTTGTTTAAGCGAAGACAATTTGAAACCTTCCTGGATAATGCGACATGCATATAAAGAAGGCTTTAGATATTAAGGAAAAATAAATGAAAATAATTATACGAGAGAGTTTAAACTGTGTTAAGATAGGACATGGATTTGAACTCTCTTCTTATCTATAAGAAAGAGAGGAATTTATGAGCGAAAAAAGGAGAGATAACAAAAACAGAATATTGCATGATGGAGAATTTCAGCAGAGTGATGGAAGATACAGATTTTCCTATAGAGATTTACGAGGAGAGAGAAAATGTGTCTATAGCTGGAGACTTGATAAGAATGATCCTACACCGAAAGGTAAGAAAAGAGATTTGTCTCTTAGAGAAAAAGAGCGTCAGGTAGAACAGGATCTTTTCGATGAGATAATACCTGAAGGCGGTCATTATACTGTATTATCCCTATGTGAAAGGTATGTATCACTTAAGACTGGAGTGAGAAAGAGTACAAGAACCGGTTATAAAACAGTAATCAACATACTAAAGAAGGATAGCATGGGCAGTAGAAGAATTGACACAGTAAAGCTTTCTGATGCAAAAGCCTGGCTGATAAAGCTTCAGCAGGTGGATGGCAGAAGCTATAGTTCCATCCATACTATAAGAGGTGTGCTAAGGCCTGCCTTCCGTATGGCTCTTGAGGATGATCTGATCCGTAAGAATCCATTTGACTTTGAGCTTTCTTCTGTAATTGTAAATGATAGTGTTACCAGAGAGGCAATTACCAGGGAGCAGGAAAGGAACCTTCTGAAATTCATAAAAGAAGACAGGCATTTTTGTAGATACTATGATGCAATTTATATCTTATTAAATACTGGTCTTCGTATTTCGGAATTCTGCGGTTTGACTAAGTCAGATATCAATTTCAAAGATATGACAATACGAGTGGAGAGACAGCTTCAGCGTGGAAGTGATATGCAGTATAGTATTGAGAAGCCTAAGACTGAATGTGGAAACAGGTTCGTTCCTATGACTCCTGAGGTGGCAGACAGCTTCAAGAATATCATGAAGAATAGGGAGAAGCCAAAGGTTGAGCCTATGATCGATGGTATTGTCGGCTTTCTTTGTCTTGATAAGAATGATATGCCGATGGTTTCACTTCACTGGGAAAAGTATATGCAGCACATCAGGGAAAAATACAACAGCATTTACAAAATTCAAATGCCTCGTGTTACCCCTCATGTTTGCAGACATACCTTCTGTAGCAAGATGGCAAAGTCAGGTATGAATCCTAAAACTCTTCAGTATATAATGGGACACTCAGACATCAGTGTTACGCTAAATGTCTACACTCACGTAAGTGTGGATGATGCAAAGGAAGAGATGAAGAGGGTAAGTTCTCTGTAATAGTAGTATTCTTCGAGGCGTTAAAAAGGCCTGTTGTACGGACCTCCGATTTACAACAGATTTTACAACAGATGCCGACAAAAATATGCAAAAATATGCCGATATTTGCAAAAATACGGATTTTCGGAAGGGCTGTAAAACCTAATAAATTCAAGGGATTATGAGGAAAATAGCTAATGATAAAAGTACTATTTGTATGCCACGGCAGGATTTACCGGGCATGATGAAAAGTCTCAAATCGTCTTATAAGACCTGAAAATAAGCGTTTTTTGTGTTTCGCTCTCAATTTTACCAAAGATTTACCAATATTTCTGGAGAGTCA
>Ga0256405_10002497_pt1 | contig 41973 bp, 31 predicted proteins | sample RumenRJG_02DNA_FD_189096 | JGI IMG/M metagenome (GOLD analysis project Ga0256405, IMG submission 189096) | Bovine rumen microbial communities from Lethbridge, Alberta, Canada - RJG_02 | ecosystem: Host-associated > Mammals > Digestive system > Stomach > Rumen | place: Canada: Alberta... | reverse complement strand
CGTTTCCTTCAAACTCTACTTCTGTTACTTTGCCAAGTGCCTCTCCGTCGTTTATCTTAACGCCTTCGAGTGTCTTGCCTTCGTCTTCTGTAGAGAGTACGAACTTCGCACCGCCTGCCTCAGCCGGGATCTCTTCACCGCCGAGTACCTTCTTATTTATATAGAGGAACGGAGCGTCCTCCACTGTGAGTGTTTTTCCGTCTTCTGATACTGAAGTCTTACCGTTTGTAACAGTCTGAACGTTCTTTACAAGACCGTCCTCAACTTCAAACTCAAACTCAGTAACTACAGAGTAGCCTAAAGGAGCAGTATCCTCAACGAGTGAGTACTTACCATTCTTCAGACCTGTTATCTTTGCACTGTTGCCATCAAACTTGACTGATGTCTCGCCGGCATCTACCTTGATAGCGTCCTCGCCCTCACCGATTACTACACCTGTGAGATTGAGTCCCTCAGACTTAGCTTTGAGAGTGAACTTAGCCTTGCCTGCTTCCTCAGGAATTTCCTTAGAGCCCAGTGCCTTCTTGTCGATTGTGATTATCGGAGCATCTTCAATGACCATAGTCATGAATCCGATCGCTTTTCCGTTTGAATCTACGACTGTGTCATCAACGTAGGTCCTTCCGTTTGAGACCGCTTCAACTCCGAATATCATACCACCTTTTATAACGAATGTAAACTTGCTTACGACTGAATATCCGATCGGGGCTGTGTCCTCGATAAGCTGATATTCACCGTCCTCTAAACCGATAAATGTTGATTTATTGCCTTCAAACTTTACGGTGTTAGTGCTTTCTGTTATTTCATTACCGTTTACGACAATTCCCTTAAGGTCAGCTCCCTCGTCATTTGCAATGAGAGTAAACTTAGCCTTACCTGCTTCTTCAGGTATCTCCTTAGCGCCAAGAGCCTTCTTATCAATCACAATAGTGCCCTTCTTTACATTGAGGAGATGAGTGTAAGGTCTTGTGCCGATTACTTTGTCATCGTTCATCAGAACGATAGCACCGTCTTTGATGATAACTGTCTTAGGCTCAGCCTTTTCATAAATAGTTGGTGCTTTTACTTCTTCAAAGAGATACTCACCGTCCATGAGTCCTCTGAGTGTCTTAGGATTCTCGTCATTGGTGTTCCATGTTACGGACTTACCAACTTCAAGAGTATCTGCACCCTTTATAACTGTTGCTGCCTTGTCAGAAGCCTTCTTGAATGTGAGCTTCATCTCAGCTCCTTCTGTTGTACCGTCAGGAGTTGTGTTCTCTTCAGCATCATAGAACTTATAGAAGTCTAACTCTGAAACATCATCCTTAATAATGATCTCGCTGCCGTTCTTTACAACAGCGCCTGTTGTTTCAGCGCTCCTTAATGTTACCTTGCCATTTTCTACAACAAATACGAATTCTGATTCTACCTTTGTATATCCGTTAGGAGAAGCAGTTTCGCTGAGGACATATTCACCGTCGGCAAGACTTGATATATCAGCAGCGCCGCCAATGAATGAGATAGTCTTCTTATCTGTAGAAAGGATAGCTGTATTGTCCTTGAGATCCTTCTTGTCGTCGGAGATCTTAGGCATTACATTAACGTCGATCTGTGTGATCTCTTCGTTACCCTTATCACAGCGGATAGTGTATTCAGTACCGTCATCAAGAGTGATAACGTAGATACCGTCGAACATACCGCTTACGATAAGCTTGTCTGTAGCTGTTCCGCTGTAAGTATAAACGTTCTGCTTTACAGAGTCATTTACCTGATGATCGTTTACGGCAATATTGTTCATTGTCTTACCGCGAACTGTAAATGACTGTTCACCGCTAAGTGTGATCTCTACAGCCTTGTCGTTATTGTCCTCCATATCAGAGCCTTCAGCAACGAAAGCCTTGATACGGCTCTTAGCCTTGTCCTTTTCAGCAACAACTGAAATATTGTCGAGTGTCTTTCCGTCCGATCTTGAAAGCTCAAACTCAGCACCCTCAACAATGTTGCCGCCTACGTCATTTTTACTGATCTTGACATTCTGAATGTCATCGTAAAGAGTAACTACATCATCTGCAGCACTCTCATCGCCGCCCTTTTCAAGGAAAAGCTTTCCGTCTTTATCACGAGCGACAACAATAGTCTTTGACTTTGCAGGAAGCATACCAAGCGGAGTATCAACTTCTTCAAGAGTATATGTACCTGCCTGAAGTCCTGCGAATATTACCGTGCCGCCTGTTGTATAGAACTCAAATGCAGCACTCTTGTCATCGGAAATGTTTTCGATGTTGTTGATGTTCAGCTTGTAAGGAGCAAGTGAAGCATCTATCTTACCCGGCTGGATTCCGCTTCCGTCCTCCTGGAAGTAAAGCTCATTCTTAGCACGGATCTTAGACATATCAACAGGCTTGCCGCCGCTTACACCTGTAAGTCTGAGCTTAGCACCCACAACAGGTATTTCAACTGACTCTGCTATCTTAGTTGACTTGCGAACGCCAACTGTAAAGATCTCATCAACAGCTGTTACGGAAGCTTCGTTGCTTTCTGACTTATCCGCAGTAACAACGTACTTAGGATTGTCGGAAGTGATCTTGCCGTCTTTGATAGTGATAGTAGTTTTGTTTATTGGCTGATGTCCTTCAGGAGCGTCCCCTTCAGTGAGCTCGTACTTACCGTTAGGAAGACCTGAAAGCTTGAGGTCATCTTCGACTGTTATCCACTTGATATCCTTTTTACTGATATCAGGGCAGCCTTCCTCAGAATTTTTACCGTCGAGGTTTGATGTAACACCGCTAAGGTCAGCATCTGCTGTCTCAGGTTCAACGAGTGTGAGTACGAGTTTAGCGCCTGTAAGTTTTTCACCTGCGTTCTTTGTCTCATAGAACTCGCCTGTTGTTCCCTCGATCATTGCTGTAGAATCGTTGACCTTTCTGAATGTAACGTCATTCTTTACTTCAACGACTTCATTGATAAAGCTGAGTACATTTGCACCGCTTGTCTTATCGAGTGTGATAGCCTTGTAGTCGTCAGCATTTTTCTCGCCGTCAACTTCCAGCTTAACGTCGCTTACCGACATTGTTCCGTCATACTTAGCAAAGAGGAGGTTATTTATATTAACAGGCTCTTTGAAAGTTACTGTCAATAATTTTGAGCTGCTGTCATAAATCAGGCTGCAAGCCTCATCTATATAAGCATTACCGCTTAAAGATCCGCCTACAGCAGGTGACGAATTGATCTTGTACTCAAAGTTTGTAGGAGCTCCTGTCATAGAAGCAACGATCTTTGTGACTTTTTCGTAACCGACAGATCCGTCGAAATCGCTGTATGAACTCAGATCATTTCCGTTAGCATCCTTTATAGTGAATCTCTGGCTGCCGCCGTCAAGGTTAACGACTTCTGCATTTTTGAAAGCAGGTCTGCCGAGAGAAGGAACGAGGTCGTTGCCGACAGTGAAATACTGCTTAACGCCTTCCATGTCCTTGCTGCAATTTGAAGGAGCAGACTTTTCTACTATATAATAGATACCGGGAGCAAAAGATTTGCTGAGTGCTACCGAGCCTTTATCGTTAGGCTTGATATTATCGATGTAAGGAGTTGTCTCTCCGTCCTTGAAGATCTGGAGGACTGCACCATTGATAAAGTTGGAGTTCTTGTCCACCTTTGCAACGCGGAGCCTGAACTCATCTTTGGTATTTACGATATTGAATGTTCTGCCTGAAACAGAATCAACATCGATCTTTGTCCATGAACCTGTATCCTTTTTCTCGTTTCCGAGACGATAACCGCCATTTGCAGGGATCATCTCAAACGGGATATCGGTGATAGGATCATCATGACCGACTGTCTGCTGATAGAACACACTCTTTCCGAGTGAATAGCCCTTTATGATAACAATATCGCTTGCGCTGATATCATAATTGTCAGGAGCTTCTGTCTCGATGATTCTGTACACCTTGACAGTATTTGAAGAACTTATTGCATTTGGAAGAGCTGCTTCGATATCATTTGCACTGAATGTGGATCTTGCTGTTTCAGCAGAGTTCCATTTCCATGAAGAGATGCTGTCAGCAGTCTCGCCGTCCTTCGGGATACTTCCTTTAATAGTGAGCTTATTGCCGCTGACAGTGTAGTCTTCTTCAACAAAGCCTATTGAAGCGCCTTTGAGGAGCTCGCCCTCAGCGTTCACCTTATTTACTGTGAATGCCTTCTCGTCAACGAACTCAAAATCAGTTTTTAGACTGTTGCTGACATCGAGCACAGTGCTTGCGACCTCGCCCTTATACTTAACGAGGTAATTGGCAAGAGAAGTCTTTAATGCATTAACGATGCTTGCATCAGCAGGCTCGTCAACATATTTCACAGAATCGATATTCTTTGAAAGACCACCCTTTGACTGTACTTCGATATTTTTTCCTTCATATACGAATGTACCGTCAGCATTCTTTTTAAGGGGAGCATTTGAATTTGAAAGTGCTCCGTGATAAAGCTCTGCACCGACAAATGTGAACTCGCTTGCGTCCAGCTTTTCGCCGACCTTTGCAGCGCTTTTTATAGTACCGTCTGCCGCATCGATATCGATATCGTACTTATTTCCGTCGATGTCATAGTGGCCGCCGTTATGTTTTACAGGCTTGCCGTTATACATTACAGTATATGCTTTATTGCCTGAGTCTATTTTGATGAACTCGAAGTCATTTGCAAGTGACTCATCTGAAACAGCCGAGCCGTTCTTATAAGCCTTTACGACCTTGCCTTCGGAGTCAACATCGAAAGTGAACTGATCTCCGCCGACTCTGTAGGTATTATCTGCAACAGCCAGTGAAGAAATAGTTTTGCTTTCAACTACTGTAGAGAATGAGCTGTCTTTATAAAGCTTTACAACAGCGCCGTCGCAGTAATCGATGTTCTTACTGTTATCAACGGGATCTGTGTAAGTCTTTTTAGCGCCCTCAACTATCTCTATAGCGTATTCTGCATCAGAAAGTGCATAACCGCTCGGAGCTGATACTTCCTTGAGTATGTACTTTCCGGGTCTTATATCGATCGTATCCTTGCCAAGACCGCTTGACTTGATCTTGAATTCGGGAGTTGTACCTACAACGCCGTCATTCACAGGATAAAGACCAAATCTTGCACCTGCAAGGTAGTTGTTTTCGCCGTCGCGCTTAACAAGATCGAGCACATAGCCCGTATCAGCCTTGAGCAGCGATCTGAAGGAATAGAAATGAGCCTCAGCCTTGCCGCCGTCAGCGCTCTTTGCGATAACGTTACCTTCTGCGTTATGACCTATCTGCTTGTAAGCAGCCTTAGGAGCAACAATGTGTCCTGCGAGGTAGTTGCAGGTAACGTTCTTTGCATCAGGGCAGTTCCAGAGAAGATTGATACCGCCGCTGACATTCTGCTGAACGTCGTCCACCATTTTCGCAGAACCTTCACGCGGAACGTGCTGTAAAGCAGTTGTGCTGAAGTCGCCGTCATTATACCTCATAAGCTTTACAGGAATATCAGGAGATGAAGAATCGTCCTCATTTTCCTTTGGTATTCCGCCGCCGAAACCAAGCTTTACATCGGAGACCTCAGAGAAGGTCACGGTAATTCCGCTTGTAGCAAGGTCAAGATAATCAGGCTTTCCGTCAGAGAGGGTCTTTCCGACAAAATTGATACAGGTTATTTTGTCGTAGATGTCTTTCGGAATAATGATGTTGGTATTGAGTGATGGGTCGAGAAGGTTAATATCCAGTGTCGGGCCCCATGCGTGTGAATTATCAAGATCCGACTCCTGCACCGTCCAAGCGCCTGTGACTGTTTTCTGTGAAGCAGACCAATCTTCGACCTTGGCAAACGCTTCATTAAAGTCAATATAATCCCCCTGGATCTTTACCCAGGGATCAGCAGGTTCTACCCCGCTTGCAGCGCTGTTGTAGTAGATATCTCCGTCGTCCTTGATTTTGTCGTACAGCTCACTGCCCTCGTAATACTGAGCATAGCCGTAGCTTGTGGTGTTTTGCAGTTCCTTGAAGTAGCTGTGAGTAACCGCACCCTGACCGAATCCTGCACCCGGCAAAGTCGCCTTGCCGCCGACTGCAAGAGCACCGACTGTATGGTTTTTAACAGTAAAATCATCCTGTATGAAGTACTGATAATCCGACAAGATGTTCTCGATGGTGTATGCTTTGCCGTATTTCGGGCTTGGTAGCTCGTCCGCGGCAAACGCATCAAGACCTGAACCGAGTTGCAGTCCGTTCGGAATTGCGCACGTAACAGTCAGCAGTCCTGAGGTAACGCCGCTGAGCAGGCGTTTCCCCAAAGATTTCTTCATGGTCATCCGTCCTTTCTATATATTAAATTTTTTACAACCCCCGTAATTCCACCCTTCTGCCTGTTCGCAGTATGATATAGTTACAGAATTTTGCACATTAATTATAACATGAATATATACAAATTGCAATATTTTATTGTTACATAAATAACGAAATATTTCGTTCATATTTGTGCAGAATGCAGCCGATTAATCACTTTTATCCACTCCCAGCAGCAAGTTCACCAAATAATGTTGCTATAGAGTCACCCAGTCAAACTTAATCAGGTGACTGCCATAATTATTTTATCACTTCACTGTATCAAATTATTACTACCAGTATACTAAACTTTCTGTACAAATCGATATAAAAAGTATATTTTGTAAATTGTGTACTATTTAATAACTGTCTGTTAATATTTTTCTGTAGATTGAGCACTTTACAAATTTTACAAAAAGTGATATTATATTTATATTGTATTATATCCTTTTTCATAGGAGTAGTAACAAGGAGGAATAAAAATGAAAACGAAATTCAACGTTCGTTCGCTGGTGCTTCTCGGTCTGCTTACCGCAGTCGTCGCACTGTTTTCACTTACCCCCATCGGTTCATTCCCAATAGGACCGCTTTCGATCACCCTGAACATCATACCGATAGCAATAGCCGCCATAGCACTCGGACCAATAGGCGGACTTATACTCGGACTTGTATTCGGTATTTTCAGTTTCCTGCAATGCTTCGGCATCGGCGTTCTCAGCGGAATGGGTGCAGCTACACTCGAAATAAGCCCTACCCTCACCTTCATACAGCGTGTCGTTCCGCGAGCACTCGACGGACTTCTGGTAGGTCTTATCTTCTCGGTACTGTCAAGGATCGAGTCGAAAAAGCTCGTTTCCATTGTGACAAGCATCGTCTCGGGCATAGTTATGATAGGACTTTTCCTTTCAGTTATGCTGCTCATATGTTACGATAAGAACGGCAAATACAATATGTCCGCAGGAATGTATAAATTCATTACCTCGGGACTTCCCGCAGCTCTCGTGCTCACGGGAGTTTTCGCAGCAGGCTTTGCCCTGATGTACGTCTTCGTTAAGAAGAAGAACTTTTCACCAACTCAGCTTTCATGCGGTATCGCAGGCTTTTTTGCCGCAGTATTGAATACCATTTTCTTCATGGGCGCACTCGTTATCCTCTTCAACCACACATCTTTCGGTCTTGACAGCAAATACACATTCAGAGTTGACAGCGGTCTGATCGTTAATGTTTCTGAGGACAAAGCCCACGATGTAACTATCACAAACGATCATAAGGGAGTTATCATCGATAACGCACTCATATTCACCATTGACGACACTCAGGAAACCGCTTCCGCTCCGCTTACTACAGATATCGTAAAATACACACTTTCAGCTTCCGGCAATACCAAACTCAAAGGTGCGACCTTAGACGGAAAGTCATTAAAGGGCAGCAGTTGCAAATTTGAATCAGCAAGAGCAGACATAAGAGGACTCAGCGACGGAAAATATACTGTGAAGATCTACAAAAAATTCAATTACATTGACAAACTCAGAAACGGTAAGAGCATACTCCTGTTCATCATTACCGCAGTAGGAATAAATGCACTTTTTGAAATGGTCATCTCTACATTTTTCTCAGCCGCTATCGGCACTGCTCTCTTCAAATCAAAACTCATTAAGCAATCCGAGAAAAAAGAACAATGATCTCAAAAAAGCCTTTTCCGAATGTGAAAAGGCTTTTTGCAATTTTTATGTATATTTATTTGAAATAACAAAATAAGCAGTCTTTTACACTCATATCTTCAACGCAAAAAATGGTAAGTATAGTAGTTTGTTGCTATGTTACTATAGCAAAGTTGCAAACCGCATAATTTTACCACATTGAATTTGACCTTATGTCATTTTTGCACATTTTTGTCCAACCAATATGCACAAAAATGCAAAAAATATGAATTGATAATTTATCTCTCAAAATCGTTATACCGTCCATTTTCAGGCATGATAATTCGTGAATATAGCATTATTTAGTCAGTATCGCTCCTGCTCTTAAAACATCTACTTCTCACTGTTAAATGTATTACAGCAAGTATAATTGAACTAATTTATAAAAACATTATCGCGGTATGTGAATATTTTATCATTTTTCGCAAAAATACCGCAATTGGTGATTTTGCTATTGACAGTACACAAAATAGATGCTAAGATATATTTATAATATATAAGGAGCGCAAAAAATGTATAACAAGGCTTTCCTGTTCAACGGCATAGGCTCAAAACCAGAAAAACTACTCGTAAACCTTCCGCCTGAACTGATGGACAAATATAACTCTTATCTCGATTCTGCATTCGGCAGATTGAATCTTAACAAAGACCTTGAAAAAAATCTCGGATATGACGGCAAGGTCGCAGAATGGCTCATTTCCCTGATCTGTGACAGGGTTGTCTGCGAATATTACATAAGTAAGGGCATTATTCCCGATATAGGCGCGGGTTACAGCTCAGGCATTGTAAGTATCAGCAGCTGTTTCGGCTCAATACCGCATAATTTCGCACATGATATCATCATGATGAACCGCGCTACTATGCGATGTCTCGCCGAACATAACGAAAATCTCAATATGGGTATCGTTATCGGATTTTCTTACAATGATATCAACGATCTTTTCAAAGACAGATTTTCACCTGACGAGATCATTATCGGCAGCGGAAATTCAAAATTCCATGTTATGATAAGCGGTCAGGCTGATGCTGTTGAAAAGGCACTCTCACTTTGTCAGGAAGAAGGCGCTATCAAAACTTTCAGCCTGGGTACAGGTGTAGCTTTTCACCACCCGATAATGCAAAAATATACACATGAGTATGTTGATTTCTGCGCTTCAGCAGAATACAGTGCGCCTGTCTACCCTATCCTCTCTATTTTCGACAGAGAAATAATGACAACGGGCGAACAGATACTCAGAGAAAACCAGCTCAATGTCTATACCCCTATACGCTGGGATCTTGCAATGAAAAAGCTTGAAGAGCTCGGAGTTACCGAATTCTTCGACGTCAGCGCAAACGGCGCTGTGCGCAAGTTCTCCCGCGTTGGCAGAAAATGTAAAATTTACACTCTCGAGGATGTGTGAATTTTCATATATATCCCGTGTTTTAGGGAAAAGTAATTTTATTTTGGAGGTCTCATAAAAATGCGAGAAATTACAGATGAAATAAGACAGGAAATCAAGGACATGATCTTTGATTACTACGCAGAAGAATGCGAAGTTGAAAAGGACGAGATCACTATGGATACAAACCCACAGGAAGATCTCGGAAGCGATTCTCTCATGTTCGTTGAACTCATTGAGATGACCGCTGACAAGTATGACATTGATATCAAGCTCCAGAGCATCGGAAAGTATATGCTCAAGGCTTCCATGGATACCATGAGCGACGTTGTTGAGATGTTCTGCAAGATCTATCAGTACGGCAACGATATCGTTAATCAGTGATTGCTCTGTATGTTCAGAACAAATTTATCTGAGCTTTATGCCGAGGATAACGTAGCTGTTCTTACTCTTGATAACGGACCTAAGAACCTTCTTACAGAGCCCGAATTCGCAGATCGTAAGGAGCTCCTCGACTGGCTGGACAAGAATCCGCAGATAGGAGCTCTTGTTATTACAGGCAAGGGCAGACATTTCTCCCATGGAGCAGATGTTTCACGTTTTCAGGGTGCTGATACAGCTGAGCTCTCACAGAAACTCGAAAATGCAAGAGAACTTCTCCGCACTATAGAAAAGCTGCCTGTCATCACTGCTGCGGCTATCAACGGCGGCTGCTTCGGCGGCGGGCTTGAAATAGCTCTCAGCTGTCAGTTCAGGATCGCTTCTCCGTCAGCTTTTCTTGGTCTTCCTGAGATAATGCACGGCGTTGTTCCCGGTATGGGCGGCATGGAACGTCTCTACAGACTGCTCGGCAAGGAAAAAGCTCTTCAGATGATACTTTGCGGCGATATGATAAGCTCAAAGGATGCTCTTGATCTGGGCATCGTTACAAAACTCAGCGAAAACAAAAATCCGCTTGAGGAAACGATCGCTTTTGTCAAAGAGCTTCTTAAAGGAAAATCCCTTACACAGATCCACGCTATCGTCGATACGATAAACCTCGCATCGGAAGGCGTTGAAGATCCTTCTAAGGGCAAATTTGAAGCCGCACTTGAGGAGGCTTTCGGAAATGATAAAAAGCTCATATGAACTCACAGTCAGAGGATACGAGCTTGACTCATTCGGCCACGTAAATAATTCCGTTTATCTGCAATATGCAGAAACGGCAATGTGGCACTTTTTTAAGGAAAGCGGTCTGCTCACCGTGATGCAGAATGAGGAACTTTTCCCCGTTATCATGGAGAGCTCGCAAAGATATATGCATGAGCTGAAATTGCTCGATGAAGTAAGGATAGATTCTGAATATTCCTGCTCATGCGGCATCGTAAGCTACAAGCATAAGATAATCAACAAGGCTAATGGTCTTGTTTCGTGTAAAGTCAAAGGCAAGCTCGCATACGTCAATAAGGAACGCATCATATGCGATGTCCCCGAAACTATACGCGCTTGCATCAAAGGTGAAAACAATGACAATAACTAACCATGGTATAGTGACCAAAGTCAGCCATATAAGCTCGCTGTATGAGCTTCTCGATAAAAAAGAGCAGTTCGGCGAGCCTTGCCTGATGATGTTGTTCACAGACTGTAATACAGTCCTTGGAGCTGACGATACAGAAAAGGCTGCTGTAAAAGAATTTCTCGTATCAGCACCTTTCATGTCGGCAGTCGTTTCCGACGACGAGATAAGCAGTGAACTCGCTTCCGCGGCTGATCTCACACTCAAAGCTTCTGACGCTGACGAGTATACGGAAAAACTCTTCAAGGACAAGACAAAAAAGCAGGTCGCTGAAATTACAGCCTGCTTCACAGCTGCAAGAAAGGCATCAGCAGATGAAGTGCTCACAATAGAATCACGAGCTTTATATCGCCTTATGGCAGACAAGAACGGGGGTGTCTGCAATGAATGAAAACAGCGGAATGCTGCTTGAAGAACAGAACGGTGTACTTGTTCTGTCCATGAATATGGCAGGCAATAACCTCATGACAGCCGACTTCTTTAAGGAATACGAGGCTGTAATGGCTGAAATAGAAAAAAAAGCTGCTGAGAGCAGCTATAAAGGATTAGTGATAAAGGGTGCAGGAAGACATTTCAGCGTAGGTGCTGACGTTGACGCTCTCGCAGAGCGTTCAGCAAGCGAACCCTACGACGACACTACAGGTGTACTTCCCGGATCTCACATCAAACAGAAACATTTCTTTACATTTCTCCGCGAACTGCCGTTCCCCGTTGTAAGCGTGGTAACAGGCTTCTGTATCGGTTCGGGCAGCGAGATAGCTGTCAACAGCCACTACAGGATCATTGAAAAAAATGCAAGAGTAGGTCAGCCTGAATCAACATTCGGCATACTGCCGGCTCTTGGCGGAGTTGCAAGAACTATTGAGATATGCGGTATGCAAAATGCATATACTCTCGTAATGTCAGGTGAGCTCATTCCTGCTGAGGAGGCTTTCTCTCTCGGCTGGGCAGACATATTTGCCGAAAAGAAACAGGGCTTTGCCGAAGCATTGACATTTATTGATTACATATCAGATAATTACACAAAATTCGAGCCGTCGCGCTATAAAGAATATATGACTTCCTACCTTAAAAGCAAGGAGGTATGACAATGAAAATAGGCATAATCGGCTACGGTAAAATGGGAAAAGATATCTTTTCTCTCTTTTTTGACAAGCTTCCTGATGCGCAATTTGTAGTAATCGACCTTTTCGGCGCACAGGAAAATACCGAAGCACTCCTCAAAACTCTCGGAAAAAGCCTTAAACGTAAAAAGCTTACCGAGGAAATGTACGAATATAAAAAGAACTCGTTCATCTTTACCGATGATACTTCCGCTCTGAGCGGCTGTGACATCGTGATAGAAGCTATATTTGAAGATATGAAGGCAAAGAAAGAGCTGTTTGCAAAGGCTGCACAGGCAGTCTCAGACAGTTGTCTGCTTCTCACAAATACATCTTCTCTGGATATAGCTTCAGTATTTAAAGATATACCAAATAAAGAACGCTGCTTCGGTCTGCACTTCTTCTATCCCGTAAAGCTCACAGGCTTCGTGGAGCTGAATGTACTCCCCGAGACCTCAGAAAGCTGTATGGACAAGGCTGCACAGATCGTAAGAGCAGCAGGCAAGACTCCGATAATATTTTCAGATGTCTATCACATCTATCTTAATCAGATACTCGCCTGCATGGTCTCTCATGCGATATATCTCCGCGAGAGCTTCGGCGTATCAGTATCTGAACTAAGCACCTCACTATCGGAATTATTTCCAATAGCAGGTCCGTTCGACGTCCTTGACAGTATAGGACTCGGATTAATGGCAGGGGATCCCGAAAACTTCAGGATAGAAAGAAATAAAGCACTTCTTGGCTACGGCTTTGAAAAAATGAACAACTGGCTAAACGACGGATGCCCTAAAGAGACCATGACTTTCCTTGATTTCATGTCAGAGCACGAAAACGAAAGCGGCAAGCCCTGTGATAAAGCTCCGCTTTATATGACTGCAATGATACTCAATGAGATCGTAAACGCAGTTTCAGAATACAACGGCGATAAAGCTGTTTTTCTTGAAGCTGTCCAGGATACTCTCGGGCTTTCAGAATCACCTGCATTCTACTACCGTCAATTTGGCTCAGATGCGCTGTTTGCAGCTCTTGACGAGCTCTACGGGAAAACAAATTTTGGCTCATATTTACATTGCGAAAAAAATATATGGGACACATTATTCAAATAAACACTGGTTACAGGAGATTGAGGAAAATTTATGAAAAAGGTTGTTATCACAGGCATTGGTGCAATTACTTCAATTGGACTAAATGTAAATGATTTCTGGAATGGACTTATCACAGGAAAATGCGGAATAGCTCGTTATAACCGAATTCCTGCTGAAAATCATGACACTACACTTGCAGCTCAGGTTAGTGATGATTTTGAACAGGTCGCTTCAAAATACTGGAAAAAACGTCAGCTCAACACCGCAACTACTGCAACAAGAATTGGCCTTGCTTCCGCAGGTGAAGCTGTGGAGGACAGCGGTCTTGAAAATATTGATATCGACAAGAGCCGAATTGGCGTCGTTTTCGGTGTCATCGACAATTCGTTCGAGGATTACGAGTTAGATAAAAAACTCAATATAACACTCAAAAGGATGTCAAATGAGCTTCCTGCTCTCGTATCGATCAGGTACGGTTTCACAGGACCTGCATTCAACCTCAGTACTGCCTGCGCTTCATCAGCATATGCTCTTGCTGTCGGAAAGCAGTTCATTGAGACAGGTGTTTGCGATATAGTTGTAACAGGCGGAATTTCCAATACCGTTACAAATCAGGTCATCAGCGGCTTTAATCAGCTCCTTGCAATGTCAACAAATCCCGACCCGAATACCGCTGCTCGTCCTTTCACTAAGAACCGTGACGGATTTATTCTCGGTGAAGGCGGCGGCTCGATAGTTATTGAGTCAGAGGAAAGCGCAAAGGCAAGAGGAGCAAAGATATACTGCGAGCTTGCAGGTACTTCAATGTGCAGCGAAGCATTTAACCTTACCGCTCCGCAGACCGACGGCGTAGGCATGGCAAAAGCTATCAGAATGGCTCTTGAAAACGCAGGTATCACTGCCGACGATGTAGATTATATCAACGCTCACGGAACATCGACAGGTCTTAACGACTTGTACGAGACAATGGCTATCAAGGAAGTGTTCGGCAAGAAGGCATATGATATCCCTGTTTCTTCAATAAAAGCAGCTATAGGTCATACTCTCGGTGCGAGCGGCGCTCTTGAAGCTATCGCCTGCATAAAAGCTATGGAAACAGGTTTGCTTCCTCCGACTATACATTATGATGTACCCGACCCCGAACTCGATCTCGATTACGTTCCTAATGAGGCTAAGAAGCATAATGTTGATATTGCTATCTCAAACTCATTCGGCTTCGGCGGTCATAATTCAACCGTTGTATTAAAAAAATATGAAAAGTAATGTTATATGATCCGCACTCGGCGGACATAGTTTAACGCTGTGTCACAAGGATACAGCAGATTGAAAGGATAAAATCGATATGCCGATAGCACAGATGAAAACCAACTTCAAGTTCAGCTCTGCAACTGCAAAAACAGACTTCCTTGACGAAGCATCAAAGGAGTTGGCTGACATTCTCAAAAAGCCTCTTCCTGCGATCATGATAATGCTCGATGAGTGCTCTATGTACATGAATCAGAGCGAGGATACGGTGTTCTTTGCAGAATTTCGCTATATTCTCCCACAGGAATACGCAGAAGACAAGGCAGGCTTTTTAAAAGAACTTGCAGACAGGATGCTTTGTCTGATACAGAAGCATACTCATGTTGACCCGTACCGTATATATATGCAGTTCACGGAAATGACCCGTGAAGGTGCATGGCGGTATACAGGCTGACATACTATGAAAGGAAAAGATAAATATGAAATGGGCAATTAGAGACCTTTTGAACCCCGTCGTTACAAGATCAATGCTTTATGGCAGCGATCCATTCGATATAGAGTTCATCTTAAAACAAGTTGACGCAATAGACTCCATGAGCGGCAAGAAGATACAGGAAGTATGGCTTGGCGAATGGGGCAGAAAAATAGCACATTACACCGAACTCCGCGATAAGGCTGAGGCAAATGGCAACAGAATTTCAGCAAGAGCTTATGCAAAAATGATCGCTGAATGCCATTACGCTTGCTTTATGATAAATATTCAGGACCTTGAACACAAGACCAAGATCTATGACGGACTTGTAGAAAGCTATAAGCACTACATCTCCCTTTGCGACAACAAGATCGAATATATTGAAATAGATACAGAATTCGGCAAAATTCCTGCTTACATACACTTCCCTGACGACGGAAGCAAGGAAAGCTACCCGGTAGCTATTACTTATTCAGGTATCGGAAGCTGCAAGGAAGAGCTCGAAATGCTCGCAGATCCTCTCAACCAGAGAGGCGTTGCAGTAATAACTCCCGATATGCCGGGCGCAGGCGCTGCTATCATCTACAACAACGTTAAGTGCGGCGGCCCTCAGCTTGAAGCTGCTTTCGATGCAATATACAAATTCATCGACAGCAGAAATGACCTCGACAGCAACCGCATCGCTAACTTCGGACTCTGCATGGGCGGCGGCTATGCTTTCCGTGCAACAGCTAAGAATCCTGACGTTAAGTGCTGCGTAAGTCTCTTCCCGCTCTTTATGAACTTCGCAGATCAGGGCTCTATCCCTGTATGGATGAAGAAGGGCAAGTGGAGCTCTTATCAGACAGCTGACAACTATATGGAAGGCATGAAACTTATCGAAGAAGGTACTATCAGCGCCGACTTCCTCATGGTACACAGCGACGATGATAACTGGATGAGCCCTGAGGCTTCCGCAAAGCTCTATGAGAAGGCTACAGGATATAAGGAAAAGATCCAGGTCGTTGAAAAGCCTGCATACGCTTCCGAGGAGACGATCATGCACGCTATGCCTGTAGGTGAGCAGTATCACTGGGTAAAGCACATTGCAGCTGACTTCATCGCTGCAAGACTCAACGGGGGTAAGTAAGATGTCAGAGAAATTTTTCGATTTCTATAGCAAGTATGCTCAGGAAACTCCCGATAAAGTGCTCCTGAGGATCGATGAAAAAACTATAACATATAAAGAATTTATGGAAAAAACAGCTTTACTCGGCTCTGCAATGAAGAAGCTGGGTATTGCTGCAAACGATAAGGTAGGCATTTGTATGCCTAACAGCACAGAATGGTATCTGGTTTTCTGGTCAGCTGTAAGAATCGGCGCACAGCCTGTTCCTATGGACCCTCAGAGCGGCTCTCTTGAGCTTTCCAGACTCATTCCTGCTACTACTGCAAAGGTAATGTTCATTACCGATAAGTACAGAAACAATAATATCATCGCTGCGATCAGCGAACTTGTTCCTTCAAAGATAACACTCGAAAAGGTGGTATGCTTTGCAGACAACGATCTTATACCTTCTGACAATTGTTACATATCTGCCGATAAATTTATCGCTGAATTTGGAAGCAGTGAATGTGAGATCTACGAACCTGAGTACCTCCACACTATGTCCCTTGCCTGCACTTCAGGCAGCACAGGTACTCCTAAGATACTCTCCGTACCTTCAGGCGGATTCCTTTCCACACAGAAGGATATGGGCGATTACCTCGAATTCAAGTCTGATGACGTAATGATGCTCGGTATGACTCTGTATCATCAGGGCGGCTTCGGTATGGGTCAGCAGATGGTGCTCAAGGGCGGTACAGTAATGTATCAGCCTCAGTTCAATCCTATCACCTTCCTCGAGACAGTACAGAAGTACAAGATCAACGTTATACAGCTCACTTCCACACTTGCAAAGGTTCTCCTTTCAACTCCTGATTTTGACAAGTACGACCTTTCAAGCGTTCGTATCTGCTACTTCGCAGGAGAAGTTCTCCCTAAGGAGATAGCTGATATCTTCGTTGAAAAGCTCAATATTCGTGTTATCAACGTTATCGGTTCTTCCGAGACCTGTACAATGGTAGTATGGGATTCAGCTATCGATGCAGGCACAGACCCAAGCGATTTCAAGAAGCTCAGCTTCACTGATTACCGCGTTATAGATGCTCAGCACAACGATGTTGCCGAGGGCGAAGTCGGCGAGCTCTGTGTATATACTGACGGCGTTATCACTGATTATTTCGGCAATCCCGAGCTTTCAGCAGAGAAGATACTCACTGATGAGCAGGGCAGACGCTGGTTCTGCACCGGCGACCTTGTTAACAAGCTCCCCGGCGGTATTGTTCGTTTCGCAGGAAGAAGCAAGCGTATCATCAAGCGCGGCGGAAACCTCGTTCACGCTGAGGAAGTTGAAGCTTGCCTGCTCACACATCCTAAGATAGCTGCCGCAGCAGTTACCGACGAGCCGCATCCTGTTATCGGTCAGCAGATAGTTGCCTATATCCAGCCAAAGGGCGAGGAAAAAGTCACCCGCGGCGAGCTTGCACGTTATTTCGACGGAAAGCTCTCAGCATATAAGGTCCCTGACAAGGTAGTTCTCGTTGAAGAGATACCAAAGGATATCGGTAAGATACAGTTCAAATACCTCAGAAAAAAGGAGTATAAATAATGAATAACCTTAATTTTGATGAATTCAAGAAGACTATTTCCGATTATGTCGGAGTTGATGCTTCTGAAATAACAAGAGAAACTGACGTTTACGACGATCTTTTCCTCGATTCACTCGGTCTTTTCGGTCTTGGTTCTGAGATCACAGAGACATATCAGCTCAATGTACCCCTCTCACTGGTAGCTTCTATCAGCAAGGTTGGCGAGATATTCGACCTCCTCAACGAAAAGGGCACTCCTTTCGAGAAGTAATATGGTACTGTTCTTTCTTCCGCACGCAGGCGGCTCAGCAAAGAGCTATATATCTTTCAAGCGCTTTCTTCCAAAAGATCTGACAGTAGTTCCGATGGAGCTTTCAGGCCGCTTTTCTCGTATGCAGGAACCACTTATCGACAACATTCCTGACTGCGTTTCAGAGCTGATCGAGACGCACAAAGAGCTGCTGAGCGGTGAATACGCACTTTTCGGTCACAGCATGGGAACTATTCTTGCTACTGAGCTTGTCCGTCAGGTAAAGGAAAAGGGTCTTGCAACACCTGTGCACATCTTCCTTTCGGGTAAAAATCCACCCGATGAAGAGGTACACTGCTTCGACAATATCCTTGAAGCTTCAGATGAGGAAATCGTTGATTATTTCTCGAATAACTCGCTTTCTGCTTCGACACCTGTTCCCGATAACGCATTCAAAAGAATGCTCGACAAGATACTCTGCACTGATGTTCGCATGGCAGAGCTTTATAAGGCAACTCCGGAGGACGTAAAGTTCGATTGCGATATCACCGTACTTTACGGTGAATCCGATCCCCTGCTCCGCGGTCTTGACATGAGCACATGGAGCAGATTCACAAACGGTAATTGCGAAGTTCACTCATTTGAGGGAGATCACTTCTACTATACAGGCTGTAAGGAAGCAGTCTGCGATATCATCAAAGAAAAGATCTGCAAATAATTACAAAAAACTAAGGGCGGAATTATCCGCCCTTTCAGCTTGTCAATAAACCCCATTTTTTAAGGGAACGCCTTCACTTGCAAGGCGTTCCCTCTTAAAAAACAGTCCACTGGACTGTTTTTTAATTCACCCTTTGCGAAGCGCTTTGAAGCTATTTGTGGGGCTTTGCCCCACCCCCCACCAGAGGCGCTGCCTCTGGACTCTGCCAAAGGAACACAGTCCCTTTGGAATCCCATTCATTGGTATAAGGACTTTTTCGACAGACTGTAAGGGTGGAATTATCCACCCTTTCTTAATAACAAAAACTACTAAGGAGGAGAAAAAATGAGCAATGAGGTCGTAAACTACTACGAAAACTATCGTGAAGAAGACAGAATAACGACGAATAACGCCAGAAGGATAGAATTCCTTACGACTGTGAGCCGATTCGACGCACTTTTCAAAGACAGCCTTGACATTCTTGACTGTGCCGCAGGAACAGGCGCATACGCATTCTATCTTGCCGACCGTGGTCACAAACTTACCGCGACGGACATAACACCGCGACACATTTCATACATAGAAAAGGAACTTAAAAGCAAGCCCTATTCTATGGGAACCCGCGTACTTGATGCAACTGATATGACCTGCTTTGCCAATGATTCCTTCGATGTAGTTCTGAATATGGGACCTTTTTATCATCTGACAAGCGAAGAAAGCAGAAAGCGCTGTTTTGAAGGATCTCTGAGAGTCCTCAGAAAAGGCGGCTATTTAGCTACAGCATATATTCCGCGTCTATATCTCAATCAGATGATAGCAATGGCTGATGACAAGTACATTGACGCGCAGCTCCTCGGACAGATCAGAGATACAGGAGTACTGAAACACGATGATCCCAAATGCTTCTGGACAGACACCTATTATTCATCAGCTGCCGAAATGCAGGATATGTATAAAAAATACGGTCTTGAAGTGGTCGATCACTTCGCACAGGACGGTCTGTCGCCGCTTTTTCATAATAAAGTCGATGAATGGGACGACGAGAAGTTCAGAACATGGTTTGAATATCATTTGTCGGTATGCTCCGAAAGCTCAATAATAGACATGAGCAATCATGTTCTCATCATCGGACGCAAATAACGTATAAAACAAGGGCGCACATTTTACACTGTGCGCCCTTGCTGCTTTATAGTTCACTGATGAACTGCTATTTTCTTTACGGAAATACCTATTGCTGCGCTGCTGTATTTCACCTTTCTCACAAGAAGTGTAAGAATAATCAGCATTACAGCAAAGCCAGCCTCTATCAGGAAGCACTGTATCACACTGCTCTGACTGAACGGCTCTATATCGGCTATCATATTATTAGCCTTTACATACCAGAAAGCAGGCAGGAATCTTGACACTGCAAGAACTCCGTCGCTGAGTATCTCCATAGGAATGAATATACCGCAGAGGAAGCTCATACCGATACTGAGCACCTGTGTGATGAGATTCAGAACATTTTCACTTGGTTCAAAGCTTGAAGCAAATACTGAAATGGCTGTTACAACTACTGAGAATATGAAGCTATTAATCACCGCATACCATGCTCTGCCCGTATACATCTCCTTGTTCAGTATCGCACCTATCACTATAAGCAGCAGCCATACTGCCAATACGAACAGACCGCTTCCAAAGAATAGCTGAAAGGTGTATTTCGATTCCTTAATGCATGAGCAGTTTGTTCGATAGCGTATGTCCTTCTTGCTCATAGTAACAAGAACCTGACAAACAACAATGAAAACTGCTGCGATCAGAATATACGGCATATACTGGAAATATCCTGCGAAGTCAACGCTGTAATGAGAATTTCCTCCCTTATCCACTCTGAGCATATCGACTTCGGTATGCTGTGAAAGTGCCTCCTCTGTACAGGTTATAGCCTCATCAAGAGACTTTCCCATAGTGAGATAAGCCTTTACAGATGTCGTGTACTCATCAAGAAACTGCCCCATATATACTACAGAAAAGTTTTCGTCCATGTGATAACTGCCGAAAAGGTCATCTGTCTCCCCTGCCGACAGCTTTTCGGCATATCCTTTATTTATGATAAGTGCATAGTCAACTCTGCCGTAATACAGCGAGTCGATTATAACGTCCCTGTCGTTTTCTATAGTTTTCAGGTTATTGCTTTTGCCGATGAAGTCTATAAGAGCACGGCTCTCGGGAGTATCGTCCTCATCGAACACACATATATCCAGTTTTGTGACCTCGAATTTGTTATCCTTTGTAGAAGCGTTGGTAACGATTATAGAAACAGTGACAAATACGATAATATATATAAATGCTGACGGAAGTCTTTTTCTCGTCACTTTAAGCATTGCTTTAAATACTTGCATATGTTTTCCTCCTTGAAGAAATAATGCCAAGAGATATAAATATAACTGTAATTATCGCCATTGTTATCATCTTAGTGATATAGCGGTCATAATTCTCATAGATGTTGAGGCAGTAAAAGCTGTCGGAAATCACCGCAACAGGATTGATATTATTTAACCACGGAACTTTTTCTGCAACTATTGCCTTCATATTGCCTACCATAAGTCCGCTTAAAAAGCACAGGAACATATTCGATGTCATAAGGACAGTTATCTTCATTCTCTTGCTCATATGCCCGAGATGACCAATAAACGAACCATATGCAACTCCAAGTATACCGCTGATTATAGCCGTAGGATATACGAGCCATAATCTGTCACCAAAATCAACTTTCAAAACAAACGCAAGAAATGTTATGCATATTATCATACACGCAGTATGCAAAATACAGCTTGCTGTAAAGCTTGCTACGGTCGAAACTGATTTTTTCGCAGGGGCACAGCTCTTTCTTGCTCCCAAAGCTGAAAGGTTCGGCTGGTCATTTATTACCATAGCCATTCCTGTTGTTGAACCAAACATCGCTACCATAGCAATGAGGTTATAGAAGTACTGGATATATATATCAGGATTTCCTTGTGTAAGTGGTATCTCTCTGCATGAAGATACAGTCTCTTCGCTGAGTGTAGCGATCACTTCCTGTGCCTTTTCGGGCGCGGTCTTTACCGCCTCCATAGCTATCTTCTCGCGGACTGAGTACTGCTCTATAAAGGATTTCAGCATAGTCTCCTGCAAGCCCTTTTCCTTTACAGTGAGGTGCAGCTTATCCTCTATGAAAATTATACCCTCAACATCGCCGCTGTCAAGAAGCTTTTCAGCCTTCTCCTTATCCACAAAGCTGACCGTGAGGAATGGCTTTTCGGCACTCTGAATATTTTCGATCACCTGTCTGAAGGCAGGGTTTTCGCTCTCCTCCACTACAGCAACAGGTATCGCGCTGAATTTCTCAGTCTTTTCGTAAATACTTCCGAAACCTACCTTAAATACAGTACCGAGAAGTATCGGAAAACATATCAGCCATATTATAAGGTCTTTATTGCGAAAACCGCTTTTCAGCTTATATTTCAATAAACGCAGGAACATATTCAATCCTCCTTGTCTCTGAGAGCCGTACCCGTTATCTCTAAGAATACATCGTTGAGCGTAGGCAGCTCGGTATAAACTCTGCCAAATCCAAGCTCATTTTTTTGCAGTACATCAAGTACTCTGATAAGGTTGTGCTTGCCGCCTGAACAGTATACCGAAAGCTTTAAACCTTCAAAGCGCACATCATATACATGATGCAGTGAAGATATCTCTTTGAGCACATTGTCAGGCATCTCAAGCATCTCGATAGTGATAGTCTCGGTATTTTTTATCATGCGTTTCAGCTCGTCCTTAGTACCCTCAGCAGCTTTTCTGCCCTTATCCATGATAGCAATGCGTGTGCATATCTGCTCGACTTCCTCCATGTAATGAGAAGTATATATGACCGTCGCACCTTTTCTGTTGAGTTCCTGTATACCTTCAAGGATACGGTTTCTGCTCTGCGGATCGACAGCAACTGTCGGCTCGTCAAGTATAATGAGCTTAGGCTTATGAGCGATACCGCAGGCGATATTTAGTCTGCGGAGGAGTCCGCCCGAAAGCTTTTTGGGGTAGAATTTTTTAAAATCCTCAAGTCCTACGAATTTTATAGCTTCTTCAACGCACTTTTTGCGCTCTGCCTTATCATTTATATAAAGACCGCAGAAATAATCGATATTCTCGTATACGGTAAGCTCATCCAGTACCGCAACATTCTGCATTATAATGCCGATTTCCTTCTTTATGTCATAGCTGACGGGAGTCATTTCCTTACCGAATATCTCTATATGCCCCTTATCAAACGCCAGAAGTGAGAGCAGGCAGTTTATAGTAGTTGTCTTGCCTGAGCCATTAGGACCGAGAAGTCCGAATATTTCACCCTGTTTTATTTCAAGGTCTAAGTGGTCAAGAGCAATGAGATCTCCATATCTTTTCACAAGATCATTTATTTTTACAACTGTATCAGTCATAGCAGCAGCCTCCTTGTTTTTTTCACTGTAATCATTATAACTCATAAAAAAATCGTTTTGTAGTGTCTTGCGTCAGAATGTGATATGACATTTGTCATATTTTTCCTTGCAAAAGAAGCTATACTGTGATATAATAGGTATATCGATTTTTCCTGAGCTGATGCTACAGGACTGAAAAGGGGAATGAAAAATGGACAAGAAAGTATTTATTGAAAAATTCACAGGAAAGCTTCCTAAGGATATAAAGTCTGCAACTCCTCAGCAGCTCCACACCGCTCTCGGTGAAACTGTAATGGAACTTTTCGCTGACCGCTGGAACGATAGCCGTCAGCAGCATCTTTCAAAGCGACGCGCTGCTTACCTTTCAATGGAATTTCTCGTAGGACGTGCAGTCTACAATAATCTGCTTGTCCTTGGAATATACGACGAAGTTGAGAAGGCTTTCGCAGAGCTTGGACTCGACCTTGCCGACCTCGAAGAAATAGAGGATGCAGCTCTCGGAAACGGAGGCCTCGGCAGACTTGCTGCCTGCTTCCTCGACAGTGCCGCTACCCTCTCGCTTCCTCTCGACGGCTACGGAATACGCTACAAGTACGGACTTTTCAAGCAGTCCATCGTTGACGGATTCCAGCGTGAAGATATCGATGACTGGACAAAGTACGGCGACCCGTGGTCGGTGCGCTGCGACGAGGACACGGTTCTCATAGAATATAACGGTCAGACCGTTAAGGCAGTACCTTATGATATGCCGATCTTCGGCTTCCGCACCGAAAACGTCGGAACTCTCAGACTATGGCAGGCTGAGCCTGTAAAGGAATTCGATTTCGATATCTTCAACAAGCAGGACTACCTCGAAGCGTCAAAGGAAAAGATATTTGCAGAGGATATCTCCCGCGTACTCTACCCCAATGACGATACCGACGACGGCAAGAAGCTCCGCCTGAAGCAGCAGTACTTCTTCAGCTGCGCTTCACTTACCGATATTATAAAGAAGCATAAGGCTCGTTTCGAAACTCTTGATAACCTCGCTGACTATATCTCAGTCCAGCTCAACGATACTCACCCCGTTATCTCTATTCCCGAGCTTATCAGACAGCTCGTTGACAACGAGGGCTACACCTTTGAGAAAGCCCTTGAAATGGCAAAGAAAATATTCAACTACACCAATCATACAGTAATGCAGGAGGCTCTCGAAAAATGGCGCACCGACCTTGTGGAGGAGCTTCTCCCAAGGATATACGCTATAATCATTCAGATAAATGAAGCCCTCATTGCTGATATGTACGCGGCAGGAGTCGAAAAAGACAAAACTAACCGCATAAAGATAATCAAGGGCGACCTTATCCACATGGCTGACATGGCTTGCTATGCTTCGAGCCATATCAACGGTGTTGCTGAGATACACACACAGATACTCAAAGACAGCGTTCTTGCTGATTGGTTCAGCCTTTATCCCGACCGTTTCCGCAACGAAACTAACGGTATAACCCAGCGCCGCTGGATAGCCCTCTGCAATAAGGAGCTTTCTGCTCTCATTACCGAGCTTCTCGGCAGTAATGACTGGATAAACGCTCTCGATAAGCTGAAAGAGCTTGCAAAATATGCCGATGACGAAAATGTACTCCGCCGCTTCATCGATATCAAACAGAACAAAAAGCAGCAGCTTGCCGACTTCATAAAGGCTCACGATGATATAACAGTTGCTCCCGATTCTGTATTCGATATACAGATAAAGCGACTTCACGAATACAAGCGCCAGCTCCTGAACGCTTTCTCTATTCTCTGGATATACTACGGCATCAAGGACGGAAGTATAAAGGATTTCAAGCCGACTACCTTCATCTTCGGGGCAAAATCTGCTCCGGGATATCGCCGTGCAAAGGCTATAATCAAGTTCATAAACGAAGTTGGCAGAGTAGTCTCGGAGGATAAAGATACACGCGACCTTATCAAGGTGGTATTCGTTCAGAATTATAATGTTTCATACGCTGAAAAGCTCGTGGCAGCAGCTGATATTTCCGAGCAGATATCCACCGCAGGCACTGAGGCAAGCGGCACAGGCAATATGAAGCTCATGCTCAACGGCGCTGTTACCCTCGGTACTTTCGACGGCGCTAATATCGAGATAGTACAGGAAGCAGGCGAGGATAATAATTACATCTTCGGCGCTCGTGTTGAAGACCTCGAAAAAATAGTCCCCGAATATGACAGCCGAAAGATCTTCTCAGAAGATGCTATGATACGCAAGGTCGTATCCTCACTTATAGACGGTACAGTTTCCGACGGCGGCAGCGGCGATTTCCGCGAGCTTTACATGGCGCTCCTTGACGGTGCAAGCTGGCACGCTCCCGACCATTACTACCTCTTGGGAGATATAAGGGACTACGTTGAGACCAAGCTTCGCTGCATAAACGACTACAGCAGCAACAGAATGGCATTTGCCAAAAAACAATGGCTGAATATGTGCAATGCAGGAAAATTCAGCTCAGACAGAACCATCGCAGATTACGCTGAAAATATCTGGGGTATCTGCTGATACGCAATATCACATTTCATATGTCAAAAAGTGGGCGAACACTGTGTTCGCCCATAAAACTGCACTGTAAACAGGAATATAAACATAATGCAAACAATGGATATTATCCACCACTACAGAAGGCGGTGAAAACTTGAACCGATTAATAGATAAAACTGCAATACTCCTGATTTGTCTGATGAGCATAGTTATGTCAGACAGCTTTTTTAAGCCTGTGATCACATTTCTTGTGGTCATAATAACCTCCTCATCTGTGCAGCTGTTCACAGGAACTAAAGCTGCCTCTGCGTTCATCGCACTCAGCTCATTGGCGTGTGGATTTTTTCCACTTATGTTCTGTTCGATACCTCTCCTGCTCTACGATGCACTGTGGGAGAAAAAATGGTGGTTAACACTTCCTGCGGCAGCAGTACTTTTTCGTCTCGGCGAACTGAAAGTCGAACAGTTCATACTTACCTCAGCTGCAATAGCGGTCACGATAATCATATACATAAGAGTCTCGCACCTTGAAGAGACTGTAAAGACACTGACAATGCTCCGAGATACGGTTGCAGGAAAGAATTTGCAGCTCGCAGACCAGAATTACAAGCTTGCCGAAGCTCAGGATAATGAGATACACCTCGCCACCCTGAAAGAGCGAAACCGCATAGCCCGCGAGATACATGACAATGTAGGACATATGCTCACACGTTCCCTGCTCCAGTCAGGAGCTTTACTCGTTATCAACAAGGACGAACAGCTCCGCGAGCCGCTTGAAAGTCTGCGCTCTACTCTTGACAGCGCCATGACCAGTATCCGTGAGAGCGTCCACGACCTCCATGATGACTCGATAGACCTTGAAAAAGTGATAAACGACAGCATAAGCACTGTTGACAGCCGTTTCACAGTTGATCTTGACTGCGATATCAGTGCGAATGTCCCCGGTAATATCAAACTCTGCATCATAGGTGTCGTAAAGGAGGGGCTCTCCAACGCCATCAAGCATTCGAGCGGCGACCATATCAGCATAGTAATACGCGAGCACCCTGCCTTTTATCAGCTCATGCTGAAGGATAACGGCAGCTGTTCGGAAATAAAAGAGAGCGGCATCGGGCTGAAAAATATGCGCGACAGAGCCAAATCTCTCAAGGGCATGATAACATTCACCCCGTCAGAAAAAGGCTTCCGAATATTCATGTCAATTCCGAAAACATAACATCATTAAATAATTATATATATAAATCCTGAAAAATACTGAGAGAATCCCCTCCCACATACGTCAAATAAGTGAGAAGGGATGATCCAAAGAAAGGAGGCGCTCATGGATAACGGTGCAAGTAGCTACCGCCGTTACCTTGACGGTGATGACAGCGGATTAGTAGACCTGATCCGTGATTATAAAGACGGTCTTATCCTTTATCTCAACGGCATCACAGGCAATTTCTGCCTTGCCGAAGAGCTTATGGAAGATACATTCTTCAAGCTCGCCGCTAAAAAACCTAAATTTTCGGGTAAAAGCTCCTTTAAAACATGGCTTTATTCAATAGCCCGCAATGCCGCTATCGACGGTATGCGTAAAAGGTCACATCTATCCGACAGACCCGCAGACGATTTCTATGATATTTCCGATGAGCGCGATATAGAACAGGATTACCTGCGGGAAGAACAAAAGATCTCACTTCACAGGGCAATGGCGACCCTCAGTTCCGATTACAGACAGGTACTCTATCTGACATTTTTTGAAGATCTGAGCAACGCCGAGGCTTCTCTTGTAATGCACAAGACCAAAAGGCAGATCGAAAATCTGCTGTACAGAGCCAAGCTTGCGCTGAGATCAAAGCTTGAAAAGGAGGGCTTTGAGTATGAAAGATTATAATGAGATCGCAAACAGAGTTTTTCAGCGCAGAGATGAGTATTTAGAGCAAAAAAGACGAAAGAAAGCAATATTTTTCAGAAGAGTGAGCATAGCTTTCAGCTGCTGTATAATGCTTCTCATCGGAGTAGGCATATGGCAGAGCGATATGCTCAAAAAGATAGAGCCATCTCCTGATACAGATTCATATATATCATCAGAAACAACAGGGACAACTACTACTTCTTCGTTAAGCAATGCCGTTACTACTGCCATAACAGCAGCTTACACTGACATAACATCTCAGACTACAACGATCACTGCCGATTCGGGAGCTGAACATTCAAAAACTACTGCATTATCTTCATCAGGTAAAAACAGCAATGCAACGACTACAGTCAGGGCTTCCTCAGAGTCACACGGAAGCTCACATACCCCAAAGCGTACCACAGCTTCGGGAATGGAGATAATAGTCACCTCTCGCTCATCAGCAAGTCACTCGCAGACTTCTGCCGTTTCATCAGGAAAACCTGTTACGACTTCAACCTCTGTGCGCCGTACAACTTCAACTACACGGCACTATACCACTACTACGCGCAGACCCGTTACCACGACTACACGGCACTATACCACTACTACTACGCGCAGACCTGTTACCACAACTACAAGGCACTATACCACTACTACGCGCAGACCCGTTACCACAACTACACGGCACTATACCACTACTACCAGATACATACCTACTGCTGCAACTACTACACGACGCTTTACTACAACGACTACCATGATCTATACGACCCGCTTATATACCTCAACAACTCGTGCATATACATTTACGACCTATGTGCATACAGCAGCCACCCAAGTTCTTACCACACGTATTTATACATCTACCTATTCACCGGTTTTCACAATGACAACTACCGCCGCACTCACCAATTATCCGTGGTATACATCAACAACTGCTACAGAACCACCTGTTGCTACATCGCTGACATCTACTTCAACACCTCAGTATTACACGTCCACTACCACAATAGCTCCATGTTCATATTTCATTCTGAATGATATAGCCTATACCGTTGCGATGTCTGACTATTTTATAAATATAGATGACTCAGATACGGAAATAGGTTCAGCTGGTATGTACTCTGATACGTCCGATCTGTTCATATCATATACAGCATATAAACATGATAACTTCGATCCACGTTTCATATGTAAGGTAAAGTTCGACGGATCAGATAATGTGTATCTGGGAATCAATTTCAGTTTCATTCCTAAGGATCTCGGAGAATACCTTACGGCAACCGACTTCCGCAACAGTTTCCTTACGGTGTATGCTTATGATAATAACAATGACCGCGTAATTGATCCATTCAATAAAGCCAAATTTCTGGAGCTTCTGGCACCTCTTGCAGATACCCCTATAACACGGTATGGCGACAATGACAAAAGCTTATTTATAGAATGTAAACTTGAGGATGTACATGATATATACGGTTATTATATTTATTATGATATATACATCAGCAAAACCGGATCAATAGAATTCATTACTGACGGCGCTAACTTCGGTGCCAACATTGGTAAAGAAAATGTTAATAACATTTATCAAAAATTGATAGAATAGTAACAGCCCGTACTGTCCATTTTTCGGCAGTACGGGCTGTTTTACAAGTTCTTCATTTTGTCCACCAAATATTTGTTTTGTCGGTTGTTATCAATTCACATTTTATTTATAATAAAAATATAGCAATAATAGATTGCTACGGGATATAAAATTTGGAGTGATACAATTGAATATTGATCTATGTCTGACGGGATCACACGTTCCCGATTCTGCTTCAGATCCTTCTCCTCCTGCTGTATCCGTTCTATACGCTACAGCAGAAAGCAGACGTTCGTTTACTTCTGTCAGAAACAATGCAAGCTTCCTTATGCAGGACAGCTTTGCTTCAAACTTTAAAAATTATCATCAGTTAACGACTGATAAAAAAAATAAAAGCAGCATCAGGCTCTTCACGTTGATCGGTCACCTCACCGATAACGTATTTCTCAGAGCAAATAGCTGCGATAACCTCTCATTTACGAAAAAGTACGAGCAATGCTTTTTCACAAGATCAGTAACTCTTGAGGGCGGCAGTGGAAATTTTCAGCCAGGAATACCTGTTACCCCTCCCGATAATACAGACCCTGATGAAAATGGCTATTATTTCCACGACACCTTTAAGGGCGAGACTTTCAGACGGGGGGGAAGCGGTTTCGCATAGGCAATGCTGAGCGTACCGCGCTCCCTATGGAGTTCACTGAAAACATCTCATAAAAGAGATACTTCTCACGATTTGTACTCGCGCTGTATTACGCAGACACAGTACGAGCCACAAAATATATCAACGCTTTTTATATCGGCGAGGTCATAAAAGGCTGACGGCCCCTCTCCCGTTGCCTTTGACCTCGACGATATCAAAATTCACCGACACTATCTGATATAAGCGTAAAAATATAACATATCAGAGCATATGGCTGATTATGACAGCTTATGGTCGGCTTAGTCATTTTTTGTTACAGACACAAATTTATATATCATCTTCTTTATGAAGATGTACTTTTACCGATGTAATCCGAAATACAAGTTCATACTTGTATGTGCATATAATTTTTATCATGCTGTTATCAGCAGAGATTTAAGGCAACACCGCACAGAGATTGTGCTAAAGATGCGCCGACAGATTTTTCGTCAGATTGTATAGAAATCTTGCAGGCATACTGTCGTATGTCAAGAGATTTATGTGCAAGATGACGGAAAATATGCAAGCAGATTTAGTACAAAGTCGTTAAGCGGTCTTTGTGCGGTGTTGCCTTAAGCCACAGTATTCGTTCCATTCATACTTTATGCCAATAAATCCTGCAACCAATAATAAGTCAACAGACCCGCAGATGGGGAGACTCTGCACTATACTCCTCTTACCTGCATTCGGGTTTGCTTTAATCGTAAGTTCGGATCGGATAGCTCTGAACTTGCAGGCTCAGACAGTATTAAGCAGAGATCGTAGCAAAAATTTTACAAAGACTATAGGCGGTCTTTGTGATATATTGTTTTTAATTCCTTTGCTATCCTTCCATTTGTAAGAGGGCAAATCAGAACAGTCTTATCTCCTTAGGCGGGGATAGGACTGTTGCTCTTTATAGGGAAATTTTCACTATATCATCAAGCGGTATGCGAAGTCCGCCGCAGAATATAAGCTGCCGCGTGGCTTCCTCAATGAAGCGTACATTTCCCGACACCGTGGCGTACTTACCGCCGCTTTTTCGTTTATCGGGAACAAAATAAGTAACTTCACAGAAAGGCTCTGAGGCGATACGAGCGCCGATGAGTCTTATTTTTTCGTTCAATTCCGCCGCGTCGTCCTCGCATAGCTCGGCTTTGCTGTCGGTACGCCGAGCCGTTTCGCACACTGCGTCCTCATAACCTGTAAGAGCCGCAAAGGGTGCGAACTGCGCCGCTCGATTACGCCGCGACATCTGTGCCCTTGTCCTTGAAACATGATGCGGCATATTGATTATATCTTCATAGTTGTCCGACATCGCAAAAACCTCCTTGCAGTTCAGACTTCAATGGACACGTGACCCATTCTTCACGCCCTGTGTCCGCCTATCTGCTGATTACGTGAACGCGCAGTTGCTCCTTCGCAGAAATTCGTTCCGCGCAGGACTGCGTTCTTGCCGTAGCGCTCCTTCATTTTAAGCATAGCAAGCTGCAATTCTCTTTCGCGCTGAAGCTCCTCCCTTTCCGCATTGCGTCGAAGCTCTGCCTCCATAAAATCAGTAAAGAAATCCAACTGTCTGCACTCCTCTCTTACAGAATCTACAGGCACTACCCTGTTAGCACATATATTTATCCTTCGCACCAGCAGCATTTCGTCAGTGATGCGGTCGAAAAGCTCCATAGCGGCTTCGGTGATACGCTTGGACGACGACACCTGCGCTGAAAGGTTCACAGTGCCGTGGGCGTGTACGGGAACAGGTCTGCCGTAATGGTCGAGAACGACTTTCCCCGTATAATTCCGCATAATATCGTCCCTGCGTAAATTCTCCACGTCATAGCCGATAGTCAGCGTGAGCTGATCCGTCACAAGACCTTTCCCAACAAGATCAAGTGACAGCATATCCGCCATTTCCCACGTTATCAGCCGTGCAGTATCGTGCTCGGTAGCCTCCTGCAAGACCTGCCCCGAGCTTATACTGTTTACCTCAGGACGATAGCCCTTTATATCCGCAATGGTGCAAGGCTCCCAGCCCCATGCATGATCTATGAGAAGCTCCGCGTTTACCCCAAACATTTTATACAGAGCCTTTTCACCAAATTCGGAAGTCGAGAAGCGTGCGATATCACCCATTGTAAAAATGCCGCTGTGCTCCAGTCTGCTTGCGTATCCACGCCCCACACGCCAGAAATCCGTAAGCGGACGATGTTCCCACATAAGACGGCGGTAGGACATCTCGTCCAGCTCCGCGATACGAACGCCGTCCTTGTCGGGCGGCATACGCTTGGCAACTATATCCATAGCTATCTTGCAAAGATACAGATTAGTTCCTATACCTGCGGTAGCGGTTATCCGCGTTGAGCTCAGTACATCACGTATCATGGTCATAGCCAGCTCGTGAGCCGTCATTCCGTATGTATCGAGATACGCCGTAACATCTATAAATACCTCATCGATAGAATAAATGTGTATATCTTCTGGAGCAACGTATTTAAGATATACCTGATATATCTTTGTGCTGTACTCTATGTACAGAGCCATTCTCGGAGTTGCTACGATATACGACAGCTCCAGCGACGGATCAGCCGCCAGCTCGCTGCTGATGCACGACTTGCCTCGGAATTGTCTGTGCGGAGCTTTGTACCTTCTTGCTCCGTTCACATCTGCCACCTGCGCAACCACCTCAAAAAGCCGCGGCCTTCCACCGACACCACAAGCCTTCAGTGACGGCGATACCGCAAGACATATAGTTTTGTCGGTTCGGCTCTTGTCCGCTACAACGAGATTAGTGTCAAGAGGATCAAGCCCGCGCTCAGCACATTCTACCGAAGCATAAAACGATTTCAGATCGATAGCGATATACGTCTTGTCCATAGCTGTTTTCCTCCTTACAGAACATATGTTCTATAATGATATTATACACTCATCATCACTGATTGTCAATAGCTTTATAAAAAATAAAATATATTGATTTTTTCCAAAATGTGTACATAGTAACACAATAGGCTATGTTTTTATATATGTCCCCATAGTTCCACAGTAAAAGACAAAAAAATATCAATATCATTGTATAATACTTACAAAAATCAGCCTAATTTTTTGTTCTATTAAGTTTCTGCTGATTTGTTGACACTTTGAATTTTTAATGTTATAATCTTAAAAGGGACAGTTTTTGGGGCGAAATATCAGTATAACTCTAATTATATAAAAAAATAACTTAGAATTATTTTAGAAATCTTTATTATCTGATAACATTTTTGCAACAGTCCTTATTTTTTATTTTTCTGGGAGATGTGAAAAATATGAACCAAGATTCTATATCATTTGACCTTGGCTGTAATTTTGATTACAAACTTTTCGACTATATCGACAAGTATGACAAAAAACACGCTATAACAAGTTTTTTTGGTAAGCTTAAACATGACGGGCTTCCGGGCGGACGTACCGCTTCTATCATTCCTGATTTCACCTTGGATCAGCTTTCGGATTATGTCAAAGAATGCCATAAACGCGATATCACTTTCAATTACCTTATAAATCCGCTTTCTATGGATCAGAATGAATTGGATCCGGTAGTAGGAAAAAAGCTTCGCGATTTTATCCACACAATATACGATCTGGGTATAAGAGCACTTACTCTTAACTCACCGGTGCTTATAAAATACGTAAAGAGAGAATTTAAAGATATGTTTGTAACTCTCGGTCTTTACGCTTACCCTTCAACTATACAGCACATAGAGTACTGGCGCAACTGGGGCGTTGACGAGATCACCCTTGACCACGGTTTCAACAGGAAATTCGATGTTCTCAGAAACCTCCTCACTCAGTACAAGGACACAGATCTCCACCTCCGTGTCATCGCTAACAATCTCTGTCTCAGAGAGTGTCCGTTCCGCCTTGCACACGGCTGCTTCGTGGGTCATTCGGATCCCGAAAAGTTTTCGATGGACTATTCCCTCATAAACTGCGCATACAAGAAGGTAACTCACCCCGCAGCTATACTTACTGCCGAGTTCATTCGTCCTGAAGATGTTCATTATTACAGAGAGCTTGCCGAAGAAACAGGCAATAATAAATTCTCTATCAAGCTCATCGACAGAACAAGAACTACAGATTTCCTCCATAATGTTATCAGGGGATACATGGAAGAATCATATGACGGAAACCTTCTCGATCTCGTTAACTGGCCAGTGGATAAAACTATAAATAATATCCCCGTAAACGGAAAAGAAGGCGCCCCTTCAAAAAATATCCCACCTATGGGCACAGGATGTCCTCCCAAGGATGTACCTCCTATGAGATGGGCTGAGAATCTGAAGCCCGAAGCTATGATGGCTTACGGAAAAACTATGCACCTTCCTAAGGTCTATGTTGACAATAAGAAGCTCGACGGTTTCTTAGATCACTTTATCAATAACAATAACTGCGCAAATTCTCTTTGCGCAAGTGATATACTCGAAGACGGTCAGAAAGCTCCTAATGCTTGCGCATATTGCAGCACATGGGCTAAGAAGGTCATTTCTTACGACGAAGCAGAGGTTACTCAGTGGAAAGAGCTCTGCGGAAACGTACTCAAGAATATCGAAGATATTTCTATCTACAATTATTGATACTTGCACATACGGATACGGCTGCACTGCTCAATGCGGTGCAGCTTTTTTATTTGCCGCGTCATTGCCGCTTATCGTTCTTACTTGTAAAATGCGGACATATGTGTTACAATATAAAAAAACAAACGAGGTGTACAATGAATACGATACTTCTTGTTGAAGACGATGAAACTCTCAATAAAAACATCTCCCTTGCACTCGAAACCGAGGGATATAAGGTGCTCGCAACAAATAACACAGCTTCGGCTGAAACTCTTGCAACAAAAGCGGATATCATCATTCTCGACGTAATGCTCCCCGACGGAAACGGAGTCGATCTGTGCAAAAGGCTGCGCAAAACTATACAGACCCCCGTTATTTTTCTTACCTCATGCGACGACGAAGCCGATATCATACGCGGTCTTGACAGCGGCGGCGATGACTATATCACCAAGCCTTTCAGACTCCGCGAGCTTTTTTCGCGTATACGTGCAAATCTGCGCAGAGTCCCCGAAGTGCCTGAAATGGAACTGACCGCCGTCGAACAGAAGCTCCTTAGCTATCTCATGCTAAACCGCGAACAATACCTGACCCGTGAACAGATACTCGAATACCTCTGGGACTCAAAAGGGATTTTCGTAAACGATAACACCCTTTCGGTCAACATCAGCCGTCTGCGCGAAAAGCTCAGCAAGCGTACAGGCTGCGGCAGGATAGTCACCAAGAGAGGAATGGGCTATAAATGGACAGAACAGACAGATTCATAAATAACCGTGCTCCCAAAAAGCTGCTGCTCATACTGCTTATCCTGCTTGCTTTATCCGCAGTCTTTTCCTTCTTTATTTCGGGAATATGCGCAGACAAGATAGTCTCTGCTCAGATAAGGTCAGAGCTTGCTGTTGCAGGCGGTGGGAAATTCACTGACCTGCCGCAGGACAAATACATTTCAGAAGGCGAGGAAAAATTCAGCAGCTACAGCATCGACAGAAAGCTCCCTCCGCGCCTTATGAAGAATTACAGCAGCGTGAGAAAAATAATATTCCTGCCTATGTTCGGAGTAATGGCTGTACTTGCGGTGATATGGTTCGCATTATCACTGAATGAAATAATGAGCATCTACAGTGACCTTGAAAAGCTCAGGGACGAATGTATTGCTGCTGCCGACAAAGAAAACGGCGTGATAAACCTCTACGGTGAAGACCTCGGCTGTGTACACAGGATATCAGATGCTGCCGAAAGACTGGTAAACAGATTAAACAGCCTCAACGCAAAGCTCAAAAGTGAACAGCAGTTCCAGCAAACTTTTCTGACCGACCTTTCTCACCAGATAAAGACCTCCCTTGCTGTCGTAAGGCTCAATACGGATATGCTCAGCGAACTTGATGACCTTTCATCTGAACGCCGCGATATGCTGTCAGAGGAGATACAGCTCAATCTCGACAGCATGGAACAGCTCGTCATCGAAGCGATAAAGCTTGCAAAACTCAACGCAAATGCTGTAGAGTACCATATGTCCGTCTGCGATCTTGCAGATGTATGCGAGCTTGCTGTCAAGCGTATAACCCCTCTGCTGAGAAACAACTGTATATCCGTGGATATGAAGCTCAAAAGTGACACGGTCATGAACTGCGACAAGGGCTGGCTTTGCGAGGCTATCGAGAATATTATCAAAAATTCAGCCGATCATGCCGAATGCTCCGCTATAACCGTTGAACTGCTCGAAGACCCTATATTGACCACTATCGCCATCTCAGACAATGGTAAGGGTATCCCTCAGGAGAATATCCCGAAGCTTTTTGATCGCTTCTCTGTAAAGTCCAATGATAAATCAATGTACAGCTCAGGACTTGGCGTCTCAATATCGCAGAAAATAGTCCGCGCTCACGGCGGCGAGATACTCGTATATTCAGAGCTTGGCAAAGGCACACGCTTTGAATTTGTTTTCGTGAAGACCTGACTAAGACAACTTGCCGAAATAATTGCATCGGAATTTGACGGGCGAACAGTGTTCGCCCGTACAGATCATATATTTTCAATTCATCCGCGTGAGTCTGAAAAATTTTCAGACTTTTTTATTTTTTGTAATGTTACTGTAAGATTGCAATGTTAAACTGTAGTCATGATAAAGATATACTCGGAACAGGGAGGTTTTTATATGGAAAACAATATTATAATCAAAACAGAAAAACTCGTCAAGCAATACGGCGAAGGCGAAAATATGATCTACGCCCTCAACAATGTTGAGCTTGAAGTCAGAGAAGGCGAATTTCTCGCAATAACAGGCGAAAGCGGAAGCGGCAAGACTACTCTTCTCAACTGCCTCGGCTCTCTCGACCGTCCTACCAGCGGCAATATTATTGTAAACGGCAAGGACATCACTCAGATGAACGACAATGCGCTCTCTGCTTACCGCAGAAAAAGTATCGGTTTCATCTTCCAGTCATTCAACCTTATCCCCGTACTAAACGTGGAGGAAAATATCGTTCTGCCGCTCAATCTCGACAACACTTCGCCCGATATGGAATATCTCGAAGAGCTGCTGCGGCTAACAGGTCTTGACAAGAAGCGCACAAACTACCCTCACGAGCTCTCAGGCGGTCAGCAGCAGCGTGTAGCCTTTGCCCGTGCCCTTATACACAAGCCCCAGATAATCCTCGCTGACGAGCCTACAGGCAACCTCGACAGTAAGAACAGCCGCGAGATAATCTCAATACTTAAAAGCTCTATAAAAAAGTACAACCAGACTCTCATACTCATCACCCATGACGGAAGCATCGCTTCTCAGGCAGACAGAATCTGCCGTATCTCAGACGGTGTGCTCTCAGAATAAGGAGGCGGTATCATGAAACATCTTATTGCACTTTCCATGAAGTATATCCGCCGACAAAAAATGCGTACCTTCCTTACGTTCATGTGCATAACGCTATCGGCTTTCATTCTCTCATCGGTATGCGCGTATTGCAGCAGTATGTTCCGTACACTCATGAATCAGGAGATAACCGATGAAGGCTTATGGGAGGTAGATATATCCTCATGGATAGAAAATTGTGACGACAAGGAAAAGGCTTTCAAGGCTGTAGAGAATCATGCTGTTGTAGATGACTACTTTGCATCACGTTCAAACAGTGCAGAATTAGAAAGTACGCAAGGAATTTCATATTTCGAGATAGCCGCTGACAATAAAAAAATCAAAGCTGAATCTGTCCGCAGTTTCAAAGGTGAGGGAAATACTAAGCTTGTAAACGGAGAGTACATCGATTTTGCAGGAAAAGAAGACATCAAATACGATGTAAATACTGACGGTGTGTACATTTCAAGCTTTTTCAGTGACATGGGCTATTCTAAGGGCGATACCGTCACCCTGACTATCCGCCCCGTTATGGCTTCTTACGATGAAAGCTCAGAGATAATGAAAGAAGTCCGCGCAGAACTGAAGGAAAAATACGGTACCGAATACACAACCAATGATGCGGAATATGAAGAACTTCCCGAAGATCTGAAGAAAAAAGCATATTCATCAAATCTCTCCTCATATCTGCGGATCAGAAAAGGTGTCGCTCTCAACGATATACCTGTTACCGATGAGATATACGGCAAGCCTGTTGAATATACCGTAAAAATAGCAGGCTTTTATAATGAACTGCACTCACGATCAAATAGTGCTTTCACAATAGTCAATACAAATAATACAAATATCGATCTCCACGAAATTGAGGAAAAAAATCCTGATCTCTATGTTCAGAAGATAAACGAAATGAAAATTCGCATCATCGATAACTGTAACTACGATGACGCTATGAAGCGCCTCTTCACTGACCTCGGCTTTGATTACGATACACAGTTCTTCGACAGTGTAAATTTCCACTATGATGAACATGATCTGCTTCTCGCTCTTGAATGGAAAAGTCCTTCCTCAATATCCAAATTCATGGCAGCAGTTATAATTCCCGGACTTATAATCCTCCTTGTAGCATGGTTCGTAGCACGTTTCGTAATAGATAATGCCTTTGAAATGGCTGTACAGGAGAGAAGCACACACTTTGCCGCTCTTCGTGTAATGGGTGCGTCAAAAACTCAGATAGCATTTCTTGTATTCGCAGAAGCACTGTTCTACTGCTTCACAGCTGTTCCCCTCGGAACGGCGCTCTCGTTGCTGTTATGCCGCTCGTCATTCAACTCAATAAAGGGCACAGGTCTGCCGATGGCAGAGTTCCACGCTTCACTTCCGATAATATCTATCGGCATTGCACTGTGTCTTATAGCAATACTTATATCTGCATTCACATCAGCTATGTGGGCATCGAGAAAGCTTTCTCCTGCTGAGGCTCTCAATTTCGGCAAGCCAAGAAGCAAGAAACGCAAATTCAAGAAAAGCAAGTCTAAACTCAACCTCAGCGCTAACAAGTTCCTGCACAGATACACAAGAAAGAACATCAGGGCATCTAAGAGTCGATTCGTAGTCGCTACAATAACTATGGGTCTTGGTGTGCTCATGTTCACGGTAACTGTCCTCACAGGTACATATACCCGCAGAACAATTGAAAAGAGCTTTGATCCCGATTACATGGACTTATGGATAGACGGATACTACTGCGATGACATCGATCATCCAAATGCGCTTGCAGATAAATATTTCAGCAATAATGAGATATTCTCGAAATATTTAATGAAGAGCTATTCACTTGATATCCATCCCGATAAAAAAAGTACAGAGATCATCAAAGACAAGCTTACAAAGGTGCCTCAGCCTACACTGGGCGTTTATGCAATAAATAAGGGCAGCTATGACCATTACGAACTCGATAAAATAACAGGCATGAGCTATGATGAGTTTAAAAACTGCGGCGGTGTCATATATAATAACTGCAATTACGATCGTGACCATGAGCTTGAAAAAATAGTTGAATCCTTCCCAAGCAGCTATAAAAAGCTGACGGAAAAAACTGAGCTGAAATACGATGACAAGGTATTCAATATCGTGGGAATTTCTTCAAGCCACGCAAATCAAGGTGTTATAATCCCTATAGAAGACTCGGCAGGATTAGATCCGCTGTATGAGATACAGCTCAGAGTCAGCGACCAAGCACACTATGAAGAAGCTGAAAAGCTATTTAATGAATTCTCAGAAAAGTCCATCTATGATTTCAAGATAAATATGTACACATTGGGTACAGGCTTAAACGAATTTATAAATGCTATCATAAAAATAGCTATCGGATTCTTTGTTTCTATATGGCTTGTTGGAATACTCTCAATGATAAACTGCGTAAACACCAGCGTTCTCAACAGAAGCCGCGAGCTTATGATGCTCAGAAGTGTTGGTATGACAAGAAAGCAGCTCCGCAAGAGCGTTATGCTGGAAACTATACTGTTCTCGTCAACAGCTGCCATAACGGGTACAGCTCTCGGCGTAGGCGGATTCCTTGCAACATTCCTGATAATGGATAAGATCCCTTCCGATGTATGGGGATTGGTAACACTCGTGGTCATCATGTCCATAATATTAAATATCATTATCGCACTTGTATCAGCTATACCTGCTATTAAGAATCTTGGCAAAGTAGAAGCGATCGCTCAGGCTGCAAACGGCTGATATACACAAAAAGAGCAGTTCATAACAGTGATGCTTATATAGAAGTTTATAGTTAATTATCGGGGGAACCCTTTCTGAGGAAAGGTTTTTCCCCCGAGCCCCTTTCCAAAGACTTTTATCTGATTTTTTCCCTTATAGAGCGCGTACAGGTAATAAAAAAGACCTGTAATATACAGGTCGCGCTCTATAAGGGGAAAAATAAAACCAGAAGTTTTCGGGAGAGAGTTTGAGAGAAGCCCCTTTTTCAAAAGGGGTTCTCTCAACAATCAGCATAAAAGCTTCTATATCAGTATTGCCATTACAGAACTGCTCTTTTTATTGTGGAAGCCGAACTTTCCATTGAAATGAATTGCATCATGATAACAAGTCATGTTAATTCTTAAACACAAACGCAGCACATTATATTAAAATATATTTCAACATTTGATTATAATTATGCGTATATAAATAATATATCTTCATATTTTGAGTTAATTTATTATTTTCCAATGATTTAATATATAATCTTTTCTGATTAAATACACAAATTAATCACACAATTCACACATAAAAATATATAATAAATTATAGAGAAGTCGACTACTCAAAATAATACATTACAAAGGATATTAAAACTATGAAACACACATTAAGAAAAGTTTTTGCAACAATATCAGCAGCAGCTATGTGCGCTATCCCAACAATCAGCTCACTTTCAGCAAACGCTGTAGCTCCATCAAATGCTCGTTATACATTCAGAAGATCATATTTCATTACAGAGGAAAACAAGAATATTGACCGAATCATTATCAGCTGGGGACTTAACTCAAACGGAACTTCAGCTCCTGCTGCTGTTAAAATGCGTTCAGAAGATAACCTTGTAATAGGCGGCAGCGGTGCTGTTAACTACCACAACGGCGGCGGAAACTTCTATCTTCACAGCTCAAACAGAAACAGAAAGTATCTCGCTGTAACATCTCATATCTATACAAACAGAACATCTCTTTATGGTGAAACCGGAAGCGCTTATGCATATACAACATCAAATGCAAACGTTAGCTCTTCAGTTTATACAACACCTTCATTCATGGTTGGTGATCTTAACGGAGATAAAACAGTGGACGGCAATGATTATAGCGTTATTCTCGAAGCATATAACAGAAAGGGTAATGTATCAAGCTTCACAAAGGATAGCAATGTTAGCTTTACTTTAGGCAACAGATCATATAATCTCAAGCTTTATCTGCTCGATATCAACAACGACGGTGCATTCTCTTATGCAGATGTATCATTACTTAATTATTACAATCAGCACCAGAATCAGACTACACCTTACAAGTTCCCAATGTAATTACTGAAATATTTAAAGGATAAACTCACATTAGTGGGTTTATCCTTTTTTATGTATTTAAATAATGTCATCTCAACAATTTAATTGGTCTTCATATTGATTTAAAAGCCAATTTATGGAACGCGGGTTATTTGACACTTACGTGAAAACCACTTAAACCGAGTCCGAGACCTTTTATAATAAAAACTTGACAATACAAAAGCAGTATGATAAAATATAAAAGAGAGATACTCAACCAAAAGATAACCGCACCTCCATAAGAAACGCTATCTCAGTTGAGTATCTCTCTTCATTTTTGGCTCCCCCTGCCCGGCTCGAACGGGCGACAACTCGGTTAACAGCCGAGTGCTCTACCGACTGAGCTAAGGAGGAATATGTGTGTCGGCACTGATCTAATTTCCCAGGCCGTCGCCAGCCAAGTATCTTCGACACAGATGAGCTTAACTTCCGTGTTCGGAATGGGAACGGGTGTGACCTCATCGCTATAAGCACCGACTTGTTTGGTGCACCATCGGGGACTCGAACCCAGGACCCACTGATTAAGAGTCAGTTGCTCTACCAACTGAGCTAATGGTGCATCTCAAACCGTATAATATTATATCACATTATTTTTGATTTGTCAAGTATTTTCAATCAAAAACACTTCAATTTTTTCTTCATCAACGCAATAGAAATTGAAGTGTAAAAAAACGTCTGCTATTGCAGACGTTTTTCTGGCTCCCCCTGCCCGGCTCGAACGGGCGACAACTCGGTTAACAGCCGAGTGCTCTACCGACTGAGCTAAGGAGGAATATATGTGTCGGCACTGATCTAATTTCCCGGGCCGTCGCCAGCCAAGTATCTTCGACACAGATGAGCTTAACTTCCGTGTTCGGAATGGGAACGGGTGTGACC
>Ga0256405_10002495_pt1 | contig 41993 bp, 27 predicted proteins | sample RumenRJG_02DNA_FD_189096 | JGI IMG/M metagenome (GOLD analysis project Ga0256405, IMG submission 189096) | Bovine rumen microbial communities from Lethbridge, Alberta, Canada - RJG_02 | ecosystem: Host-associated > Mammals > Digestive system > Stomach > Rumen | place: Canada: Alberta... | reverse complement strand
GACGACGGGTCTATATATCCGAAACTCTGGTAATTCGAGGCTCCGCTCGCAGAGTTGCTGTATTTCATCTCGTCCGCCACACCCACATGATACATCAGCGTGGCCACGGCATTCACCTGCGCCGTCGAGCTCGCGCTTGTCAGCGCATTCGGCATGTTCGACCACTGGTAATTCGTCGTGCCGAAATTGGCGCTCTGCGTGCCGTACGTGCTGTGCGTATACGAGTGCGACCCGTATCCCGTGGCGGGATGGTTGTGATACTTCATCACCTGCGCCGTGGCCGTAGCCACACACCCCGTCACCACATGGTTCTGATAATACGAATGCACACTCTCGTCGTAGGGAGTCATCGCATTGTAATACGGAGCCTGGTTCCACGTCGTGGTCATCAGCGGTCCCACGGGCGTATACACATCGCCCAGCGGTCTCACATCCATCCGCAGGCGGCTCCACTGCGCCGACGCCCCGTCGGCGCTCCCGCTCTCGGCCCTCACCAGGCCGCTCCCGCCGCCCTTCCGGCAGCCTATCTCCGCCTCGTAGCGGTCCATCCACGCACGCACATGCGAAGGCATGCCCTCCACGCGGAACGGCCTCTCCAGCGAATAGCCCAGCACCGGCACCACACAATCGTCGGCCGACACCAGTATAAAACCGCGGTCATTCACCGCAAACACATAAAATCCGCTATACGGACTCGCCTGGCGCACAAGCTCCACATCGCTCACACCCGCCACCGTGCGCAGAAACGCACTTGCCACCCTCCGAGCCTCTCCCTCGCCCACAGGCTTAGCCTCCACACTGCCCACCATCATCATCAGGCAGGACGCAATCAACAACATTCGTTTCATTGGTTCTAACGTTTTCATTTATATTATAATTTTATATATTACTAACAATCAGTCACCTGCACACAAACAACACACACCGGCCATTATGCAAATATACAAAAAAAATCCATTCCCGCAAATAAAAAAAAACTCCCTCCCCCCACCCAAGACCCACCCCATACGTATCCAATTCGGCATATCTTATATTGTTTTTATATTGTTTACATATTGTTCTTATATTGTTCCTATATTGTGGATATAAGAACAATATGCGAACAATATGTAAACAATATAAGAACAATATAAGAACGGCCGTATCGGGGGCGTCTCGGGTAGGGTTTCGACCCCTGTCGGGGTGGGGTCAGGGACGCGGCAGGAAACGGATGTCGGCGGGGCTGATGAGGCCGAGGGTGAGGGCTTTGGCCACACGGGCGGCACTCTTGTTGACGATGTCGAAGCGCTGCGAGAGGTCTTTCTGGTGCTCCTGGATGGCTTTGTCGCTCTCGCCGAGGCGCGAGGAGATTTCGCTGGCGGTGCAGCCTGCGGCCTCGAGGAGGAGCAGCTGGCGCTCGGCGTCGCTGACCTCGATGGCGGCCTGCGTGCCCACGAGGGCAAAATAGTGCTCGGCGGCCTCCTTGAGGGTGAGCATGACGGGATAGTTGAAGTAGAAACGCTCGCCGCGCTCCAGGCAGGCAATGGCGCGGATGATGTTCTCGATGGAGAACCCGCCGGCGGCATTCTTGCTCACGAAGGCGCTGGCGCCCAGACGCAGGGCCTCCATGACGACGGAGCCTATCTCGCCTATGCGCTGCGGACGCCGCTCCTCGGAGGGCAGCGGATTGTCGAAGCGGCCGGAGAAGATGATGATGCGTACCTCGGGGAAGCGCTCGTGGAGGCGGCGCGTGATGAGCAGGCCGCCCGTGGGCTCGCCCTGGAACTCCATGTCGACCAGCAGGTAGTCGGGCGCCTCGGCGCTCTCGAGGGCGGCCATGAGCTGAGGCCCCGAGGCGAAGGTCTCCACCATCTCCACCCGGCGGCGCTCGGTAGCGCCGTCGTCGCCGGTGTGGCATTCCACCTCCGTGGCGCGGCTGTTCATTTCCATTTTGACGGCCTTGCGGATCAGCGGCTCGTCGTCGACCATCATTACTCGTATCGTTTTTTCCATATCAGGTGTCTTTTGTCATTTCTCGTTTTTGTCCTCCCCGGCCAGCAGGACGTGCATCGTGGTGCCCTCGCCCACCCTGCTCTCCACCCAGAGTTTGCAGCCGCGGCGGGTAAGGTCGTCGTGCTTCTTGACGATGTAGCGGCAGAGGATGAGTCCGAAGCCGTGCTCGCTGCCGGGGGCGAGGGTGCGGTCGGCCCTGAAGAGGCTTTCCTGCTGCTCCTCGGTCATGCCGGCACCGGTGTCGCGGACGGTGATCTCCACCATTCGTGCGCCGTTCTCGCCCCTGCACTCACCGCTTGCCACGGTCACGCTGCCCCGCTCGGTGTGCTGCAGGGCGTTGTTGACCAGGTTGCGCAGCAGGATGGTCACCAGCAGGCGGTCGCCCCAGAGCGACACGGCGGTCGGCTCGAACCGCAGCGACACCCCGGCGGCGGGGCGAATGACCTGGCAGCGCACATCCTCCAGGACCTCCTGCAGGGCGAAGGTTCCGGCCTTGAAGGCCAGGCCGGTGGGTATGGAGAGCGAGGTCCAGTTCTTGATGTTGTCGAAGGTGCGCAGCAACTGCTCCAGCACCTCCGAGCGCAGCTCGGCAGGGAGGTTGGGGCTGCGCAGGTAGCCGATGAAGGGACTTATGTCGTGGCGCATGACGCTGAGGCAGGTCTCCACGTTGGCAATGCGCTCCACGTCGCGGCGGTTGGCCTCCTGGAGCTGGCGTTTCTCGCGCCGCAACCGCAGCGCGGCCACCCACAGCAGCGCCACCAGCACCAGCAGCACCAGCAGCAGGCCGCCGAGCACCAGCGAGAAGACCGTGAGCCAGTGGCTGCGTCCCTGCGCCACGTCGAGCGAATGCTGCAGGGCGAAGTCCTCGGCCTCGTTGCGTGCAATGTATTCCTGCAGCTCGCAGCGGTGCTCGTACCACAGGCGGTTCTCCGCCGGGCGGCGGGCAATGCCGCTGCGGATAAGGATGTCGAAGTAGCCCTCCTCCATCTTGGGGGCTATGAAGGGCGTCCAGGTGCCCTTGAGCGAGCGCCACTCGTTCAGCACCTGGTGGGCTTTGAGGGTGTCGCCGATGAGGAGTGCGTAGCGTGCCGTGGAGGTGACGCCGCCGAGCATCTGGTAGGGGTCGCCGTAGTCGAAGAAGCAGCGCCGGGCTTCGTCGTAGAGCGACAGCACGCTGTCGGGCGACACAGGGCCGGGCATGTGGCGATGGATGAGTGCTGTCATCTGCAGCGTGTTGGCATAGTTGTAGAGGCAGAAGGCGCTGCCGGTGTCGCCCGGGAGGGAGGTACGCTGCAGGCGGTCGAGGATTTCGAAGTTCTGGTCGCAGTAGTCGAGGGCCCGCAGGCTCTCGCCGGCCGTCTGCAGGCCATAGGCGAGGGCGTAGTTGAGGGCCATATCCTGCGCATAGTCGACCCTGAGCGACGGGCGTCGCGCCTCGACCTCGGCCACGGTGGTCATCACGTCGTCTTCCTTGTCGTTGCGATAGTGGAAGTTGAGGGTCAGCAGGGTGATGTAATATTCGGTCTGCGCATAGTTGTAGAGGAGGTTGTCGCTGTTGTCCTCGAGCACGCCGGAACGGCCGATATAGTAGAGGAGGCGGTAGGAGTCGGCAATCTGGCAGTTGCGCTGCAGCAGGCGTGCGCGGAGGAGGTGGGCAATGACGAGCTCGATGTCGCCATTGCGCATGGCGGGATGGCGGAGGGCGACGAGTTTGTCGACATGGTCGAGCGCCACATTGGCGTTGGTGTAGTCGGAGGTGAGGAAGTAGGCGAAAGCCATATTGTTGCGTGCGCGGAGCTCGCCGTCGAGGTAGTCGGGCAGCGAGTCGTGCACATAGCGTACCGCGCTGTCGGCCAAGGCCAGACAGCGTTCGGGATTGCGGTAACGGTTGACGAAGGCCTCCTTGTTCAGACCGTCGACCCGCGAGCGGCGCAAGGGGTCTATCGGCACCTCTTTCCGGCATGCCGAAAGCAGTAAAAATGCGACGAATAGCGAGTATATCCACTTACTTTTCATGGTGCAAAGATACATATTTTTTCTGAATTAGCGACTAAAAATCATGATATTAAGAAAAATGTTGCAAAAATATTTGGTAGGTTCGGAAAAAGTTCGTACTTTTGCACCGCTTTTAAGAAGCGAAAGGGTCGTTTGGCCGAGGGGCTAGGCACAGGTCTGCAAAACCTGCTACTCCGGTTCAAATCCGGAAGCGACCTCCAGAAGAAGAAAAGGAAACCAAGGCGGTTTCCTTTTCTGTTTACTTGTTTTTAACAATCTTGATTACAAAGTGTTCGGCCCGAGGCAGAAGGCGGTTGGCCAGCCGGTCGAGGAGACTCCACAGGGAATAGCCCAGATGCGAGAAGAGCATCGAAAGGTGCGTGCGCAGGAGGAGCTTGTTGCCCACAAGGCGCATGCTGTCGATGCGCGCCGGCAGGGCGGCGGCAAGCTTCTGCATGCGGGGCTTGTCGAAAGAGTGCAGATGGGCGTTGTGGGGGGTCTTGCAGTTGCAGTGGATGCAGAGCGAATAGGCTATGCGCTCCATGTAGGGGGTGGAGACGATGAGGGTGCCGCCGGGTTTGAGCTTGGAGCAGAGCGAGACCAGGAAGGTCTGCGGGTCGACGGTGTGCTCGATGATTTCGGAAGCGATGATGCAGTCGAAGGTGCCGTCGGCGAAGGGCAGCCTGAACGCGTCGGCCACCACGCCGGCATGGTTGTCGAATGGGAAGCGCTCGAGGGCCTTGCGGACATTGGTGGGAGCGATGTCCATGGAGACCACATGCCTGCCTTTGGGGCAGAAATGGCTTGCCACGAAGGCGCTACCGCACCCCACGTCGAGCAGCAGGTCGGCATCGGCGGGCACAGTCTTCATGACCGTGGTGCGCAGCAGGTTGAGATGGGCGGCCGTGAGACGGTCGGTGTACTCCTCAAAGTAGTCGAACTCCACGGCGTCGGTGGCGTAGTGGGCGGCGTAGTTGAATCCCTGGGCGGGGGCGGCAGGAGCGGGGTCGACGAAGGTCGGGACAGCGTCGTCGGCAAGGGCGGCAAGGGGTTGACCACTCTGCGGGTCGCGCAAGAGACGGAAGAACCATTCTTTTTTCATAGGGCTTGCGTTTATTCCAATGCCGTCTGGATACTCATCTCGTAGAGCTCGGCGGGGCTGATGCCCATGGCACGGGCCTGCTTGGGGACAATGCTCTCGGCGCTCTGGCCGGGGATGGTGTTCACCTCGAGGAAGTAGAGCTCCTGCTCCTCGGTGTTGTAGATGTAGTCGAAACGGACAATGCCGCGGCAGCCCAGCAGGTCGTAGAGGCGGTAGGAGACCTCCTGGATGTGGTGGGCGATGGACTCGTCGACCTGGGCGGGGCAGACCTCGTTGCTGAAACCGTCGTATTTGGCCTCGTAGTCGAAGAACTCGTGGCCTCCGATGGGGATAATCTCGGTGACGGGGAAGACCAGCTTGTGCTTGAAGTCGGGGTTCCAGCCTTCGTATTTCGACCCTTTGGGGAACTGCATGACGCCGCAGTCGAACTCGCGGCCGGGGATGAACTGCTCCACGAGCACCTGATGGTCCTCGGTGAAGGCCTCGCGGATGGCCGGCAGGAGCTGTTCGCGACTCTTGACCTTGGTGGTGGCCACACTGCTGCCGCCGGCGGCGGGCTTGACAAAGACGGGATAGTGCATGCCCTCCATCAGCTCGTCGAGCTTGGCGTCGGTGGGCGGCTCCTTGTAGAGGAGCACCGACTTGGCCACCTTGACGAGGCCGAACCCCTTCACCACGGGGTTGCAGTAGCCTTTGTGGAAGGTGAGGCTGGAGGTATAAAAACCACAGGTGGTGTAGCGGATGCCCAGCATGTCGAAGTAACCCTGCAGCACGCCGTTCTCGCCGGGGTTGCCGTGGACGATGATGAAAGCCAGGTCGAAGAGCACCTTCCGGCCATTGTCGACGACGCTAAAGTCGCCGCGGTCCACGGGCCTGTGCTCGCCGTCATGCTCCCAATACCACCCCTCGCGGTCGATGACAATCTTGTAGATGTTGTATTTGGTATGGTCCAACTGGCCATACACCTGGTTGCCACTGGCGATGGACACCTCGTGCTCCCCGCTGTAGCCACCCATGACAAGTGCTATGTTCTTTTTCTCCATGATGCCTATAAACTTTCTTCCATTAACGCCCCAAAGGGTTATTTATTGTCCACAAACCCATCATTTGTCGAAAAAACATATTGTCCTCAAAGCTGCCTGACGGGGAAATATAGGTGTTATTTGCAAGTCTTCTCCAAATTGGCTTTATTATTTTTCGCATTCGTATGCCCCTGCTCCGCAGCTTTCCCATACCAATACAGAGCTTTCTTGCAGTCCTTCTCCACGCCATAACCCATTTCATACATATATCCAAGATTGTTCTGGCCACCTGCATTCCCCTGTTCGGCGGATCGGCGGTACCATTTCACGGCCTCGGCATAGTCTTTCTCCACACCATAGCCGTTTCGATACATATTTCCAAGATTGTACTGGCCACCTGAATTCCCCTGTTCGGCGGCTCGGCGGTACCATTTCACTGCCTCGGCATCGTCCTTCTCCACGCCATAGCCACAATAATACATATATCCAAGATTATTCTGGCCATCTGCATGCCCCTGTTCGGCGGCTCGGCGGTACCATTTCACTGCCTCGGCATAGTCTTTCTCCACTCCATAGCCGTTTCGATACATATTTCCAAGATTGTACTGGCCACCTGCATGCCCCTGTTCGGCGGCTCGGCGGTACCATTTCACTGCCTCGACATAGTCCTTCTCCACGCCATAGCCATATTCATACATATATCCAAGATTGAACTGGCCAAATGAATTCCCCTGTTCGACGGATCGGCGGTACCATTTCACGGCCTCGGCATAGTCCTTCTCCACGCCATAGCCATAATAATACATGTCTCCAAGATTTTTCTGGCCAAATGAATTCCCCTGTTCGGCGGCTTGGCGGTACCATTTCACTGCCTCGGCATAGTCTTTCTCCACACCATAGCCTTTTCGATACATATATCCAAGATTGACCTGACCTTCTGAATTTCCCTGTTCGGCGGCTCGGCGGTACCATTTCACTGCCTCGGCATAGTCTTTCTCCACGCCATAGCCGTTTCGATACATATATCCAAGATTGAACTGGCCACCTGAATTCCCCTGTTCGGCGGCTCGGCGGTACCATTTCACTGCCTCGGCATAGTCCTTCTCCACGCCATAGCCATAATAATACATGTCTCCAAGATTGTTCTGGCCAGTTGAATTCCCCTGTTCGGCGGCTTGGCGATACTTCACAATAGCTTGAGTATATTTTTTCTGTTTTAGCAAGTTGTCTCCTTCGGCCACAATCTTGTCGAGACTTTTATCGGGCGTCAAATCAAGCGAGATTTCCTGCCTCTTCATATAAGGACTAACCCTAATGGTCGTAGTTAGTTTTTGGTAACCCTCAGCAGTCACTTCCACCGTATGTTCTCCGGGGTTCATACGGAACGTACGGGTTCCACGCTCTGTTTGATAATTGTCTATTACAAATTCCGCCGTGGTTGAGTTGCAGACAAATGTCACGGCCACCCTGTCATCCTCACTCTCTCCCCTGCAGGAGAGAGTGAGCACATAGGTCCGTCCCCGCTTGAGTTCTTTTATCTCGGGCGCATATTTGGCAAAGACCACCTCTTGGGGAAGGAAATTGTCCGAACGCACAATCAGGCTGCGCGCGCCCTCACTCATGTAAATCCAATATTCATTCTTGCCTCGAGGGTTGTATCGGACAATGTAATCGCTTTTGAAATTGACTGTGTTGTCGATTATCATCACCTTCAGCAACGCACAAGGGATGCGATTGAAATCGAGAACCTCATTCTCCCTGGATGTTGCCGTGGCATCGAACGGGTCAAGATTGAAACTCTCTACTACAAGACCCTGCGACATGCCAATACATGCAGCCATCAGGAAGACGATAAGGGATATTATTTGTTTCATAGTTTAATTGAATTCTTTTATTATTGCATCTCACCTCAGGGGCACATGCCTCTCTCTCTTGGCCTGTTTGCGGTTGAAGTGGGCTTGTTCGCGGATGGCGGGGGCCATGGTGGCGCGCTGGAATCGCTCCCACACCACCTCGACGGCCAGTTCCGAGGGATGAACCATATCGGGGCCGTAGAAACGGTAGTCGCGCAGCTCGTCGAGCACTATCTCGTACGACGGGAAGTAGAGCGCCAGTGGCCTGTCCGGCGCAATGGCGGCCTTGCGTCCTTTGCTTTTCGGCGGCGACGGCGGCAGGTCGCGGTCCACCAACTCTTCAATGGCCAGCAGCAGCGTGCTCTTGCTGAGCTGGTTGCCATGGGCGCCGTCGCCGATATGCCGTATGGGCGACACCGTGAAGAGCGTATGCAGCATCGGGTAGCAGGCATGCAGTTCCTCCAGCAGCGGACGCCACAAGGCCACGATGTCCTCCACGGTCATGCGTCGCCGCTCAAACATCTGCTGCGGGAGCTTGTGACAGTTGGCCACAACCTCCTCCGCGCCCCTTCTTCCCTCCTCCTGTTTCAGGCAATAAATCCATGCACTGCCGAAGGTGACCATCAGCAGCGACGCCTGCTGCAGGGCTTTATGCGCCTGGTGGATACGGCTGTTGCACGCCTCAAGGCATTCCTCCGCCGTGGGGCGCGAGAAAGAGCCATGGTGATGCCACGAGTGCCACAAGCCCTCGTGCTCCACCAGGTCCTCCTCCCCCACCTCGCGGTCTTCCATCAGCCGCCTCAACGCCGACGCTATCGAGGCCGGATTGTAGAGCGTCCCGAAGGGATTCTGTTCTATATGCAACCCACTGTCGCGCATCAGCCCCCCTATCTCGTCCGAGAAGCAGGAGCCCAGGCTCACAATCCCTGTTGCATAGTCGATGCTGAACGGCATCGCCGGCACCCCGACGCGTGTAGTCATCTCCACCTCGTACATACCCTCAGCTTTTCAATATTGGTTGAACCTTGACAACACCCTTCAGCTGTTCCAAATCCTTCACCACATCGTGTGCCGACACCCTCAGCTCCTGCGTGTTGAGTGTTAGCGACAGATTGCGCGGTGCATCTATCACCTGCGCCTGCAGCGGCACCTCGCCGCGATGGGCATGGGCTATCTTCTTCAGGTTCTTGCAAAACGTTTCGTCAATCTTGTCCAGCGGCACTATGAACGACATCTTTGCCGTATACTTGTCCATCACCTTGCTCAGCAGCATCATCGACAGGATGCGCAACTTCGTGAAGCTCTTGTCGGCTCCCGTCTTCTTGTCCTTGTAGTTGAATGTCCTCACCAGCGCCCTCACATACACAAATGTGTTGTCCGTAAAGAAGTTCTTGAAGCTCGTGTACTCATCGTCATACAGGCGCAATTCGTAGCTGCCCGAGTAGTCGTCGATGACCATCGACCCGTAGGGGTTGCCCTTGCCCGACACACCGTCTTTCACCCCCGACACCATGCCGGCAAACCTCACCTCGCGGCCCGACAGCTGCTCCAACGCACCAAGCTGCTCCACGCCGATATTGGTGAACATGCTTATCTCGTACTTGAAATCGTCCAGCGGGTGGCCCGAGAGGTAGGTCGATATCACCTCCTTCTCTGCCCGGCACCGCTCCAGCGTCGTCCACTCCGCGCACTCCGGTATCGGCGGATGCTCCTCCTCGGCCAGCTCCTCGCTCATGCTGAAGATGCTCATCTGGTTGCTGCCGGCACCGTCCTGACGGCGGATGGCCCACTTCACCAGCTGGTCCATGTATGTCGGCGTGGTCTCCAGCTGGTTCTCTTTGTAGAAGTACTGCGCCCGGTGCATCGTCCCTATCCCGTCGAAGGCTCCCGCCTTCACCAGCACCTCCATGTTCTTCTTGTTCACCGAGTGCATATCCACCCTCTTCAGGAAGTCGAACACATCTTTGTACAGTCCGCCTTTCTCCCTTTCCTCGATGATGGCCGCACTCGCCGCCTCGCCCATGCCGCTGATGGCGCACAGTCCGAAGCGTATCTTGCCCGTGGTGTCGACGGAGAAGTCCATGTCCGAGTAGTTCACACTCGGCGCCGCCACCTCCACGCCCTGCTTCCGGCAGTCGTCCATCAGCTCCGTGACGCGCTTGATGTCGCTCTGCGCACTCGTCATCACCGCCGCCATATACTCCGCCGGATAGTGCGCCTTCAGGTATGCCGTCTGGTACGCCACCCACGAATAGCAGGCCGCGTGCGATTTATTGAAAGCATACGAGGCAAACTTCTTCCACTCCTCCCATATCTTTGAGAGGATCTCCTTCGGGTGGCCGTTCTTCTCGCCACCCTCGTAGAAGAGCACCTCCAGCTCGTTCATCTTCTCAATCTGTTTCTTGCCCATGGCCTTGCGCAGCGTGTCGCTCTGGCCGCGCGTGAAGCCCGCCAGCAGGCGGCTCAAGAGCATCACCTGCTCCTGGTACACCGTGATGCCGTACGTGTCCTTCAGGTACTTCTCCATCACCGGTATGTCGTACTCGATGGGCTTCCGTCCCTGCTTGCGGTCGATGAACTCAGGAATATTGTCCATAGGACCCGGGCGGTACAGTGCGTTCATAGCAATGAGGTCGTCGATCACATGCGGCTGCAGCTCACGCAGGTACTTCTGCATGCCCGCCGACTCAAACTGGAACACGCCCACCGTGTTGCCCTCGCAAAACAGCTTGTACGTCAACTCGTCGTCCAGCGGCAGGTGGTCTACATCCACATCCTCTCCCCTGCTCTTCTTCACCATCCTCACACAATTCTTGATAATCGTCAGGTTCTTCAGCCCCAGGAAGTCCATCTTGATCAACCCCACATTCTCCACCACATGCCCGTCGTACTGCGTCACCTGCACATACTCGTCGCTCTCCTTGTCGTACACCACACACACCGGCGCCACATCCGTAATGTCCTGCGCGCCGATAATCACTCCGCACGCGTGGATGCCTATCTGGCGGTTCGTGTCCTCCAGCTCCTCCGCGTACGTCAGCATCTGCTTCAGCTGCTCGTCGTCGCCCTGCATGATGGCCTTCAGCTCCGGCACATACTTGTAGCAGTTCTTCAGGTTCACCTTCGGGCTCTTCCCCTTCTCGTCCTTCACACTCTCCGGGAAACCCCTGTCGGGAATATAGCTCTTCAGCAGGTTCACCGTCGCCAGCGGCACCTTCTCCACTCTCCCCACGTCGGCAATCGAACTCTTCGTCGCCATGGTGCCGTAGGTGATGATATGCGCCACACGCTCCTTGCCGTACTTCTGCGTCACCCACTCCAGCACCTTGCCGCGACCGGCATCGTCGAAGTCCACGTCGATATCAGGCAGCGAGATACGGTCCGGATTCAGGAATCGCTCAAACAGCAGGTCGTACTTCAGCGGGTCCAGATCCGTAATCCACAGGCAGTACGCCACCACGCTTCCGGCCGCGCTTCCGCGCCCCGGCCCCACGCTCACACCCAGTTCCTCGCGCGCCGCACGTATATAGTCGCTCACAATCAGGAAGTAGCCCGGGAAACCCATCGTCTTTATCGTATGTAATTCGAACACAATTCTCTCCCTCACCTCCTCGCTCAGCGCCGCCTTGATCTCCGCATCCGTCGGCTCTCCACTCCCCGCACTCCGCAGCTGCTCCCCTTGCGAAGGGGAGCTGTCCGAAGGACTGAGGGGTTCACTCCCCACGCGCCAATCCGCCCCCAGGTACCTCTTCCGCGCACCCTGCCACACCAGATGCTCCAGATAGTCGGCCTCGAACTTGATGCGGTACAGCTTCTTGTATCCTCCCAGCTTCTTGATCTTCTTCTCCGCCGCCTCCTGGCTCAGCACCACCTCGCCCTTCTCGTTGCGGGTGAACTCGTTGAAGAGGTCCTCCTCCGTCAGCCTCGCTCTCCAGTCCTCCTCCTTGCCGAAACTCTCGGGAATGGGGAAGAACGGCATCAGCGGGTCGCTGTCGATACTGTACACCTCCACCTTCTCCGCCACCTCCAGCGTGTTCGCCAGCGCCTCCGGCAGGTCGGCAAACACCGCCTCCATCTCCTCCGGACTCTTCAGCCACTCCTGCTTCGTATAGTGCATGCGGTTCGGGTCCGCATAGTCCTTCTGCGTTGCCAGGCAAATCAGGTGGTCGTGCGCCTCGCCGTGACTCTCCTCCACAAAATGCGCGTCGTTCGTCGCCACCAGCTTGATCCCGTGCTTCCGCGCCAGCCTTATCAGCTCCGGCTCCACCTTCATCTGCCAGCGGTACGTCTCGTAGTTCGCGTTCGGCTTGTCCGTTTTGTGGCGCATCAGCTCTATGTAGTAGTCCTCGCCGAACACCCGCTTGAACCACAGCACCGCCTTCTCCGCACCATCCAGGTCGCCTTTCATGATCAGCTGCGGAATCTCGCCACCCAGACACGCCGAGCACACAATCAACCCCTCATGGTACTTCTCCAGCACCTCGTGGTCTATCCTCGGGCGGTTGTACAAACCGTCCGTATACGCTATCGACGCCAGCTTGCACAGCGAATGGTAACCCTGCAGGTTCTTCGCCAGCAATATCAGGTGGTATCCGCTGCTGTCCACGATGCGCTCGCGACCCGTCTCCGGGCTGATCTCCTTCAGGTTCTTGTCCTTGTCGTAGAGACTACGCCTCGCGCAGTAAGCCTCCGTACCCACTATCGGCTTGAAAATCTGCCTCTTCAACCCCTCCATCTCCTCCTGCAGCTCGCTCAGCTTCGGAGTCCCCTCAGGCACCTCGGTGTTCGTATAGAGCTCCTCCACCTCCTTCATCTTGGCCTCCAACGTCTTCATCTTCTCCTTCACCTTCCCGTTCTCCTTGTTCACCGTGTCCAGGAAATCCTTGATACCGAACATATTGCCATGGTCCGTCAGGGCCATCGCATTCATCCCGTCCCCCTTGGCTTTCGCCACCAGATCCGGAACCTTCGACATTCCGTCCAACATCGAATAATGTGAGTGTACGTGCAAATGAACAAACTGCGCCATAATATCCTTTTTCTTTTCGACTGCAAAAATACAACTTTTTCTCCACTCCACAAAAAAACATTTTTCACCCATTCCCCCACCCCTTACCCACCTCTCTCGCCCCCGATACGGCCGTTCTTATATTGTTTTTATATTGTTCTCATATTGTTTACATATTGTTCTTATATCTACAATATAGGAACAATATAAGAACAATATGAGAACAATATAAAAACAATATAAGAACGGCCGTATCGGACACGTCTTCGCTACCCCTCGGGTGGGTGGGGAAAAGGATTTTTTTTCGTCCATTTTAAAAATTATGCGTATTTTTGCATTTTCAATCGACAACAAAAAAACAACCATCATGATGAAAAAACTCCTTTTATTGCCCGCCATGCTGATGGCCTTCAGCGCCCTCATGGCCCAGAACATCGAACAGAAAAGCGTGCAGGTAGGCACCGTCACCGCCCCCGGCTACAGCGTCACCATCCAGAAGAAAGCGGACCTCGTGCAGGACGCCATGAACAAGCGCCTCAAGGACGCCGACCTCAAGACCAAGAAGAGCGAAGGCTTCGTCGCCGTCCTCGACCAGCTCTTCGCCGAAATCTCCACCGACCCCATCAACCTCTACACCAAGGTGGAGAAGGATAGCAAGAGCAGCGCCACGGTGACCGTCTGCGTCATCCCCACCGACCTCACGGCCGACCGCGAGACCATGCAGGCCAACGTGCGCCGCTTCGTGGAGGGCTTTGTGCAGTATGTGACCAAGTTTGAGGCCCAGAACAACATGGAGGCCGAACAGAGCAACCTCAAGAAAGCCGAGAAAAGCCAGGCCAAGGCCGTAGCCGCCGTCGAAAAACTCGACAAGAACATCCAGAAGAACAAGGAGAAAATTGCCGACAAGAAGAAAGACATCGAGAAGTACAACCAGAAAATCAAAGAGTGTCAGGAAGACATCAAGAAACTCGAGGCCGAAATCGTCAAGGACCAGGAGAAGAAGGGTGCCGCCCAGAAGGACGTGGAGAAAGCCAACGACAACGTGCGCAGCGTCCAGGGCGAGGTGGAGAAATACCGCCAGCAGGCCGAATAACAGCCCCCTCCGGACTACAAAAAAAAGACACGCAGGATCCTATGGGTTCCTGCGTGTCTTTTTGTTGTTCCCGTACAATTGGCCTGCACGGCATCCGTGTCAGTCGACGTTGCTGCCGCAGTAGGGCAGGTAGCGGATGCTGTCGACCGGGGTGACGGTGCCGATGCGGATGCGGTGGCCGTTGGCAAGGCGCACGTCGACCTCGGTGCTGAAGTCCACGTCGGTGAGCTGCGTAAAGAAACGCCCCTCGCTGAGGACCGAAACGTCCTCGTAGATGCTGTCACCGTAGACGCTGTAGACAACGCCCTCGTAGGCCTCGAAGGAGAATGTCGCTGCCTCGTCCAGGCGCACGTCGATGGAGTAGTCGCCGGCGTGGTCGGTGGTGAGGTCGAAGTTCTTGCCCACATCCTCCTGTTTCATCAGCAGCTCCACACGGAAGTCGTCGCCGGGCGTAGCCGGGGAGAGGTAGACCTGGTAGAAGCCGTTCTCGCCCAAGGCCGTTTCCTTGACGAAGGGGTGCGCCACTCCGTCGCATATCAGATAGTCGGTATGCGGCTTGGGTGTGACGGCGGAGTCCGTCGCCTCGTCCTTGCTGCAGGCTGCGAAGAGCATCGCGGCAGCCGCGAAAACCATGATTCTATATGCTTTCATAACCTTGGCCGTGCTGCTGTTTCTACCATTCCAGCTGCTCCCACTCCGAGGCGGGGATGCTGAGGTGGAAGCTGATGGCATCGCCGTTCTTCAGCGTGCCCGTCACCTTGTAGGTGAAAAGGTCGTCGGTCTTGCTGACGGTCAACGTGCCGGAAGTGAAGATGGACTCTTCGTAGAGGTCTTCGTTGATGCTGCCGTAGGCATCGGTGTCGCTGTGGTCGTCCTGGCCAACATAGAAAGTGTTGTCGGTATTGCTGACGCCGAAGGCATATTCCACATCGTCGTACGACTTGGTGAGGTCGATGCTGACGTTGGCACTGCCCAACTCAACGTCGGCGCGGACGGAATAGAGAGGCGCGCCCTCTGTGTCCACATCGGTCGAGTGACCGTCGGCATAGCCGCGGCCGCTCATGGAGACAGCGTAGTGGCTCTCCAGCTGGTAGGTTTTGCCGTTGATCACCAGCGTATTGGCTGCCGCCTCGGTGGCGCCGTTGGTCTTCTCTTCGTCCTTGCCGCAGGCGGCAAAGAGCATTGTGGCAACAGCCACGAACATCATGATTTTGTTTGTTTTCATTGTTTTCTAAATTGGTTTGTGTTAATGTTTGTCTGGAGTATATAACGCCATTATTTATGTTTTATTGTACCGGACTGCACAATTGCCACCTGGTCGGGGCTGCAGGGCATCGTCACGGTGCCGAACGGGGCGAGCAGAGCACGATGAGGTTGCGCGAGGCCCGCAAGCGCTCCTGCAGTTCCGCCGTCAGCCCGCCGGGCTGTATGTCCGTCGGCGCAAAGAACACCGGATCCATCGGCCGCCGTTTCCATCCTCGCTCGCCGCACAACGTTGCCGGCATCCGATACCGCTCCGGCGTCCTCTGCAACCGCTTCCCAAGCCTGGTCCTGCGAGCTGTAGGAGATGAACGCAAAGATCACAGCCAAATCACTGCTGATTTTAGAATTTATCGTCCACGACAATAGCTCTTGTTCATCCTCACTTAATTGAGAAATACAGGTATATCCCCTTTGGTTCGAAGCAATGAATCTGTTTCAGAAAGCTGTCCGTTAATAATACTATTGCCAAAACGGCTATTAACTTTGTCTAATTGATCAAAAACCACAGACAAATACCAATCAACCAACTCTCCAATCATTTTTTCTGTATGGGATTGATCACGATTTAGCTGAGCAAGGAGATTTTGTATTTTCCATGAGGAGGAGGCCTAAGCAGATAATTTTTTAGTATTCATGGTTTTGTACATTCAGTTTCGCACACTCAAACAGGCACCCCCACTACGCTTTCAGCTTCTTGTAGTGGATGCGGTGGGGGGTGTCGTCGCCGAGGCGTTTCTTGCGGTTCTCCTCGTACTCGGTGTAGCCGCCCTCGAAGAAGTAGACCTGCGAGTCGCCCTCGAAGGCGAGGATGTGGGTGCAGATGCGGTCGAGGAACCAGCGGTCGTGGCTGATGACCACGGCGCAGCCGGCGAAGTTCTCCAAGCCCTCCTCGAGGGCGCGCATGGTGTTGACGTCGATGTCGTTGGTGGGCTCGTCGAGGAGCAGCACGTTGGCCTCGCTCTTCAGCGTCAGCGCCAGGTGCAGGCGGTTGCGCTCGCCGCCGCTCAGGACGCCGACCTTCTTCTGCTGGTCGGTGCCGGTGAAGTTGAAACGGGAGATGTAGGCGCGGCTGTTGACCAGGCGGCCGCCCACCTGCAGGTTCTCGTCGCCGCCGGAGATCATCTCGTAGACGGTCTTCTCGGGGTCTATCTCAGCATGCTGCTGGTCGATGTAGCCGAGCTTGACGGTCTCGCCGACCTCGAAGGTGCCGGTGTCGGGTTTCTCGAGGCCCATGATGAGGCGGAACAGCGTGGTTTTGCCGCAGCCGTTGGGGCCTATGATGCCCACGATGCCGGCGGGGGGCAGCGAGAAGGTGAGGTTCTCGTAGAGCAGCTTGTCGCCGTAGGCCTTGCTGACGCCGTTGACTTCCAGCACCTTGTTGCCCAGACGGGGGCCGTTGGGGATGAAGATTTCGAGGTTCTGCTCCTTTTCCTTGACGTCCTCGTTGAGCAGGCGGTCGTAGGCGGCCAGACGGGCCTTGCCCTTGGCGTGGCGGGCCTTGGGGGCCATGCGCACCCATTCCAGCTCGCGCTGGAGGGTTTTGCGGCGCTTGCTCTCCTGCTTCTCCTCCATGGCCAGACGGGCGGTCTTCTGCTCGAGCCAGGAGCTGTAGTTGCCCTTCCAGGGGATGCCCTCGCCACGGTCCAGTTCGAGAATCCATCCTGCCACATGGTCGAGGAAGTAGCGGTCGTGGGTGACGGCGATGACAGTGCCCTTGTATTGCTGCAGGTGCTGCTCCAGCCAGTCGATGCTCTCGGCGTCGAGGTGGTTGGTAGGCTCATCGAGGAGCAGGATGTCGGGCTCCTGCAGGAGCAGGCGGCAGAGGGCCACGCGGCGGCGCTCGCCACCGGAGAGGTTCTTCACCAGCTGGTCCTCGTCGGGGCAGCGCAGAGCGTCCATGGCGCGCTCCAGCTTCTGGTCGAGGTTCCAGGCGTCGTGGGCCTCGAGCAGCTCGGTGAGTTCGCCCTGGCGGGCGATGAGCTTGTCGAAGTCGGCATCGGGCTCGGCGAAGGCGTTGTTCACCTCGTCGTACTCCTTGAGGAGGTTCACCGTCTCCTGCACGGCCTCCTGCACCACCTCCTTGACGGTCTTGGTGTCGTCGAGCTTGGGTTCCTGCTCCAGGTAGCCCACGCTGTAGCCCGGCGAGAAGACCACCTCGCCCTGGTAGTCCTTGTCCACTCCGGCGATGATCTTCATCAGGCTGGACTTGCCGCTGCCGTTAAGGCCGATGATGCCGATTTTGGCTCCATAGAAGAAGCTCAGGTATATGTCTTTCAGTATCTGGCGGCTGGGCGGAATGAGCTTGCCCACGCCCACCATGGAGAAAATAATCTTTTTGTCGTCTGCCATAAGTTGATGTATTTTTGCATTATAACGCCGATATGGCGGATTTATTGTGCCCGGGCGAACAATAAATAACAGGAATTGCCGTTTCTTTTATTGGAGCGTGGGCTGCCAGCCCGCGAAAAATATTATGAAAAAACACCTCACCCCAATCCTCTTCGCCCTGCTGCTCCTGGGCAGCTGCGGCCAACCCGCCGACGACCTGAAGGTCATCTCGTTCAACATCCGCTACAACTCGTGGTACGACCGCGAGAGCCCCAACCGCTGGGAGCTGCGGCGCGACGCCGTGGTGCGCATGGTGCGCGAGGAGCAGCCCGCCGCCCTCGGATTGCAGGAGGCGCTGATCGACCAGCTGCAGTACCTCGACAGCTGCCTGCCGCAGTATCGCCGCGTGGGCGTGGGCCGCGACGACGGCGAGGAGGCCGGCGAGTTCATGGCCATCTACTACGACACCGCACGGCTGGAGCTGACCGGCAGTGACACCTGGTGGCTCAGCGACAGCGCCGAGGTGCCGTCCTACGGATGGGACGCCGCCTGCCGCCGCACCGTGACCAAAGCGGCCTTCCGCGACCGCAGGAGCGGACGGTGCTTCGACTATTTCAACACCCACCTCGACCATGTGGGACAGACGGCCCGCGCCGAGTCGGCCCGTATGGTGGCCGCACTTGTCGACGGCCACTGCTTCGACAAGCCGGCAATTGTGGGTGGCGACATGAACACCACCATCGACGATACCATCTTCAGCAGCCTCTACGCCGTAGGCCTGCAGGACGCCCGCACCCTGACCGACAGCACCAGCCACGCCATCACCTACAACGCCTTCGGCCAGAACGAAGGCGCGGTGATAGACCACTTCTTTGTCCGCGACATCAAGGTCCTCCGCTTCCGCACCCTCGACGGCGATTTCGGCGTCCCCTACATCTCTGACCACTACCCGATAGAAATCCTTTTCCGCCTGCCGGAATAGCTTCCTTGCATACCGCTTAGGTTTTACTCCCCTTTTACTCAAACTTTAATCAAACACTACTCCCCGCCATGTTCCCGCCATGTCTCCGCCATGGTTCCCCCATGGATGCTCTATGGTAGATCGAAAAAATAAATTTGGCCATTCCGAAACTCAGAACGGCACATCGTCGTAATTCTGTGTTTCGCGAGAAAGCAATATGTCGTGCACCCTCTCCTCCGCCTTTTTATAACCGAACAGAGCAGCTTCTTTGAAGTAATCCAATGCCTGATCCTCGTCCTTCTTTACTTCAATACCATTATAGTAACAGTATCCCATCATGTATAAGGCTTTCGCATACTCCATCTCGGCAGCTTCCCTGAAAAGTTCCAAAGCCTTTGTCGTATCTTTTTCTGTTCCCGCGCCATCGAAATAACACTTTCCTAACTCATAAACGGCTGGGGCGAAATGTTCTGCAGCCGCTTTTTGATAGCATTTTACAGCCTCTGCCTCATTCACTTCAACACCGTGTCCGTAAAAGTAGCACTTACCCAGCATAAAACATGCCCATGAGTCTCCCAATTCAGCTGCTTTTTTGAAACACCGCCATGCTGAATGGTTGTCAATTGTGACGCCATCGCCGTAATAATAGCAGCATCCCAATCTGTAAAGAGCGACAACATTATTCTTTGAGGCAGCTCTCATATACCACTTTGCAGCCTCTTTTGCATTTTTCTTAACACCCGCGCCTGTTTCATATCTAAGACCCATCTGGAATTGGGCCACATCATTGCCTCGCTTTGCAGCCTCCATAAACCATCGACTGGACTCGGCAACATTCTTTTCCAGTCCATGCTTGCCTTCAGAATACCAAAAGCCCAGATGGCATTGAGCGTCCGCATTCCCCATCTCTGCCGCCCTCTTGCAAGCAACAAAGACATCATTCTGTGGAGCCTGCATATCTTCAAGACACCATGCAACATGGAGTTGTGCATCGGCATCTCCCTGTTCCGATGCTTTGCCGAACCAATGCATTGCCTCTCCATAGTCCAGAGGGACCCCTTCCCCTTTGAAATATCCCAAACCCAAATTGAACTGCGCTTTTGCGTTGCCTTGCTCGGCTGCCTTCTTATACCATTTAGAAGCCTCGGACAGGTTCTTTTCAACTCCTTCGCCGTAAAAATAACAAACACCCAGATTACATTGCCAGTTGGCACGACCTTCTTCTGCCGCCTTCTTTATCCAGCTTATCGGACGACCATGCACTCTGTATTCCTCGCCCATGAATCCGTTGTTCCATTGGCGCGTTGCCACGTTCCACGAAATGCAATTCAATGCTCCTCCTCTCCTCACAGCCTCCAATGCCGGAACCCCAAGCACTTTACAATTTGGCATTGCTTCTGATATCTGCAGCAACGCTTGTTCGTCTTCAGGTATTCCCAATTGCGGAACAAAAACCATTCTGCCAACCTGCAGGAAGTTGATATAAGCCCAACTGCGCTGGTGCTTTCTTTTTGTATTGTATGACAAAGGAATCACTTCGAAATGTTTTTCTAGAACTTTTTTGAATCTATGGGCCATGTTTACGTCAAAGTCGGCATAGTTTGTCATCATCACACGATTATCGCCAATGTAATGGACGATTCCGTCACTATGACCCATAAACTCATGCCTATCCCACGGAAGAAGGACGATGTCGCTCTGGAAAGCCTCTTCAAGCAGTCTTCGGACTTCCTTATGCGGTTTATCCTTGTTTTCAAAAAGCACTTTTTCAGTCATCACAATCTTGTTTCCACACCGCACCACATTCCCACCGTCAACAACCAAATCCAAATTCACGGCATCGCCCAGACCAAAACTATCGATGTTCCCTATGCCTTTCACATCTGTAATTGTACGTTGGTAATATTTCGTTTGCAGGTAATCAGGGTCGTATTTATAGAACACAAAACGCTTCTCGCTTGTCTGGATGGGCATATAATCGCGACACCAAATATCCCTTGTGTTTGTCAGCAACCGATGGTCAATGCTATTGTTTGTAAGAATTGTATCGAGACTTTGGTACAATGTCGGGCATTTCTTTGGTAACAAATCCGAGAAGAAAACGGTGTCAGTGTATGTATCGACCATGGTGGTCTCGTTGTATTTACCATATAGAGTGTTCCATCTGTTATCTGCCATCTTCTTTGCTTTTTTCATAAATGCCTTTTAGACAAAATCTCCATGGTCTTGGATCGCGAATATATTCTTTGCCATTTGTTCTAAATGTAATTACATCTGATTCTTTTACGTCAAAAGCAAGACCCCTGTCTATTGGTAATATATCATGGTTATTATCATATTCTTCTTTGGTAAGTTTCACAAATTTCTTGTCCTTTTCTAGATACATTGGAACATTTATTCGAAAAATGGGTTCGTCCATTTCTTTTCCCTTGTCCCCAATTCTCCATTCTATCTTGGTGTCACTGAACGAAATGCCTTCATAGAACATGTCGTCAAAAATATGAGTGGAGCAATGATCATATTTTGTATTGTCATGCAGAGGATATTTGCCATCTTTCGTTTCGAGTAGCCTGTATGAACGAATAAGAAATGAAGCTCGATATTTTTTATCAGGATTCTCAAATGTCACATCCAATCCTGATTGATGCAGGTTAAAGCTTCCAAGTTTAAAATATGGGTATCCTTTTGCGAACTCGGACATCCGCGATTTATAAGGATGGGCGTTGGTATGATACATGATGTAGTCTTTTATATTCCCTTCCTCTTCCTCTTCATGGTAGTATAATTCAATTGCGCCAATATCAATAATGTAGTTACCATTAATCAAGAAATACCCCTTACAAAGGATTTTCTCAGCACAAGGCATGAAACACTGTTTCACAGCATCGGCATTCCAATTCGCGGTTTTTTTTCTTTCTTCATCTCTTTTATCATCAAATAACTTCAAGATGGCAATCAGTTCTTTCATTTTAATTTTTTTTAGGGTTGTCAAATTGAGTGCAAAAGTACACATTGTTTCCGACATGGAAAACAATTTTCGGTTAAAAGTTGTTAAGGTTTTCCAAAAAGTTATTAATAGAAAAACTAATAATGTTTTTATTCCAATATCAATTTGTGTAAATAAAGAAAGCCCCGCTGAATAACGGGGCTTCTTGTGTATGCGGACAATAATGTCTGCGTAGCTTTATTGCTCTCCGCGAGCACGCTACTCTTCCTCGTTGGCGGCTTCCTCGTAGGCTTTGAGGAGGGCCTGCTGGACGTCGGCGGGGACGAGTTCGTAGCTGCTGAAGGTCATGGTGAAGGTACCGCGGCCGCTGGTGAGGGAGCTCAGGGCGGTGCAGTAGCGGTTCATCTCGGCCAAGGGGGCCTTGGCTTTCAGCGTGGTGTACTTGCCTTCGGCGTCCATGCCCATGACGATGGCGCGGCGACCCTGCAGGTCGGTCATAACGCCACCCTGTGCCTCGGTGGGCACAGTGACGGCGATGTCGTAGATAGGCTCCTTGATCTTCGGTGCAGCCTGCTTGAAGGCCTCGCGGAAGGCGGTGCGGCCGGCAATCTTGAAGGCCGTTTCGTTGGAGTCCACGGGGTGCATCTTACCGTCGTAGATGTTGACGACGATGTCGCGGGCGTAGGAACCGGTCAGAGGACCCTGCTCCATCTTCTCCATGATACCCTTGAGGATGGCAGGCATGAAGCGGGCGTCGATCGAGCCGCCGACGATACAGTTGTTGAAGACCAGCTTGCCGCCCCACTCCAGCGGATACTCCTGGGTGTCGCGGATGGGGTACTTGGTCTGGTTGGGCATGCCGTCGTAGTAGGGCTCGATGAGCATGTGCACCTCGCCGAACTGGCCGCTGCCACCGGACTGTTTCTTGTGGCGGTACATGGCCTCAGCGCTCTTTGTGATGGTCTCGCGGTAGGGGATGTTGGGGGCGGTGAAGTTGACGGCCAGCTTGTACTGGTTCTCGAAGTACCACTTCACGGTGTTGAGGTGCAGCTCGCCCTGGCAGCCGAGGATGACCTGGCGCAGCTCGCGGCTGTTCTCGAGGGTGAGGGAGCGGTCGTAGGTCACAAGGTCCTTCAGGGCGGCGCCGACCTTTTCGTCGTCGTTGCTGTTGGCAGCCTTGACGGCGACGGTGTAGATGGGAGTCGGGAACTGGATCTCCTCGACGATGTCGTCGGTGTTCTTCGGGGTGGTGAGGGTATGGTTGATCTTGACGTCTTTCAGCTTGATGGTGCAGATGATGTCGCCGGCGCAAGCCTTCTCGACGCGCTGGCGGTTGCTGCCGCTGCACACGAGAATCTGGCTGACGCGCTCCTTGCTCTGGTTGCAGGCGTTGACCACATCCTGGGCCTCGGCCAGTTCGCCGTCGAAGAGGCGGAGGTAGGTGATTTCGCCGAGGTTCTTATCTTTGGCGCTCTTGAAGGCGAATGCCACGGTGGGGTTGGCGCTGTTGCTCTTCAGCTCCTTGCCGCCTTTGGTCTTCTTGGCATCGAGGACCTCGCAGGGGGCGGGGACGTTCTGGCAGATGAACTCAAGCAGACGGTTGACGCCGAAGTTCTCCTTGGCGCTGGTGCAGAGGATGGGGAAGAGGTCGCGTTTGTCGATGGCGAGCTTCAGGGCTTTGGTGAGCTCCTCGGGGGTGAGGTCGCCGTTCTCGAAGTATTTCTCCATGAGGGCGTCGTCGGCAGCGGCGGCTTCCTCAACGAGGGCCATGCGCATCTCCTCGGCCTTGTCGGCATACTCGGCAGGGATATCGGCCTCGGTCATCTTGCCGTCGGTGAAGGTGTACATCTTGTTGGCCACGATGTCGACCACCTGGTTGAAGCCCAGACCGGCGTTGGTGGGGAACTGCAGCACGGTGCACTTCTGGCCGAAGAAATCCTTGAGCTGGTTGACGCTCTCGTCGAAGTTGGCCTTCTCGGCGTCGAGGTGGTTGACCACGAAGAGCATCGGGGTGTCGAGCTTGGCGGCGTAGCGGTTGGCAATCTCGGTGCCCACCTCGACGCCGCTCTGGGCGTTGACCACGACGACGGCGGCCTCGACCACGTTCAGCGCGCTCACGAGCTCGCCCTGGTAGTCGGCGAAGCCGGGCACATCGAGGATGTTGACCTTCTTGCCACCGAATTCGGTGTACATGAGGGTGTTCTCCACGGAGTAGCCGCGGTCGTGCTCGATGTCGCGATAGTCGCTGATGGTGTTCTTGCTGTCCACGCTGCCACGGCGGTTGATCAAGCCGCCGCAGAAAGCCATAGCCTCGGCCATGGAGGTCTTGCCGCTCTTAGCGCCGCCCACGAGGGCGATGTTACGAATGTCCTGAGTCTGATAAATTTTCATTGTTAATATTATTTATTTATTATTTTTATTCAAATCATTATCAACCATCTACACACAGCCGACAGCACATCGGCGGCATGCAACGAGACGGCAAAGATACGAATTTTTTTTGAATCAGCAACAGGATTTTTGTCCTAAAGCCATTATTTTTCTCCTGCCGGCATGATACCATGCTTGCAGCATTCCTTCCGCGAGGAACAAAAACCGGGGCCGAACCCTACCCGAGAGGTATCCGATACGGCATATCTTATATTGTTCTTATATTGTTTACATATTGTTCGCATATTGTTCTTATATCTACAATATAGGAACAATATAAGAACAATATGTAAACAATATAAGAACAATATAAGAACGGCCGTATCGGGGGCGTATCGGGTGGGTAACGGGTGGGGGTTGGTGGGGGTTGGGGAAACAAAAAAAACGGGCCGGAAAGGCCCGTTTTTCGTCTCCCGGTGAGGGATGTACTATTTTTTCATCACGCCGGAGTTTTTGAGCTGGCGGATGAGGAACTCGACGTTGACGCGGACGAGGACAGTGGCCTGGTAGGCGCCGACGTTGTTCTTGATGGGTTCGCCCTCGGTCTGGTAGCCCTTGACGTAGAGCATGTAGGGAGGGTTTTTCACTTTGAGGAAGTTGTCTTTCCACCTGGAATTGGGGTTTTGCTCGAGCGGTGTGCCGTTCAAGAAGCCCTCGACGCCGTTTTCGAGGAGGGTCCGGAAGAGGGTGCGGAGGGCGACGGTGGAAACTTCGTCCTCCTCGGCGGCACTGGTCTGGACGCTGAAGAGGGCGAAACGGCCGTCGTTTTCGAGCACGGCCACTTCGGAACTTTGGGCGCGAAGTATGCCGCTACCGGCCACCATGGCGGCCAGAAGGATGAATATTTTCAGACGGTTCATAATTCGAGGAGTTCTTTAAGGATGAAGGTGGTGATACGGATAGGGAGGTTCTCTTCGACAGCCTTGCGGATGGCCTCGCCGCCCTTCTTGACGGTGCAGGAGGAGTGGGTGCCGTCGACGATGTTGGCGACCTCGATGCGGCCCACTTTTTCCCAGCCGGCGGCGGCATCCTGGGTGTAGACGTCGAAGCGGAGACCCTCTCTGACGGGGAAGTCGGAGCCGAGGTCGATGGAGACCGATTTGGCCTTCTTTGTGTCGCCGTCTTCGATGGTGAGGATGGTGCCGATGAGCGGATAGGTGCTATAGGTGGCGGAGGTGATATCGGCAGCGTTCCGGATGGCTTTGTTGGTAGCCGCCTCGGCCGATTCGTCGCTGATGGCGGTGCAGCCTTCGTTACTGGCAGAGACGATGTTGCCGGTCTTGGGGTCGACAATGAAGAGATACCAGCCGAGGCGGCAGGTGTATTCAGTGTAGTCCTTGAGCACGAGGAGTTTCTCCTCGGCCTTGACAAGGCGGCTGGTGTTTTCCATGCCGGTGTAGTAGCCGTAGACGAGGCCGTCGAGGGTCTCGAGTGCGGGGCAATCCTTGGCACCAAGCTCGTAGCCGTTGACACGGCGGTTGTCTTTGAGTTTGCTCTTGACGGTGCTGACAAAATTGTCGGGGGCGCCGCCGGTGATGCCGCCGAAGGCCACGTTGCGCTTCTTGACTTCGTCGATGCTGGTGACGGTGAGACGCGGGGCTTCCTGCTCAACGCGCACAAGGCCGTTGAGGCTGATGACCTGGACGTAGCTGACGATCTGGAGTTCCTCGCCGTTGGCGATGGCTTTCATGATGTCCTTGCCGCTCTTCTCGACGCTGAGGGTGGAGAGGGAATCGTCGTTGATTTCGCGGACACGGAGCTTGCCGTAGTTCTTCTTCTCGCCGACAATCTCGAAGGTTTGGCCGCGGTAGATGGCGTCGCGGGAGCCGAGGTTGACGGTCACGACCTCAGCCTTGTTCTTCTTGGCCTCCTCGACGTTGATGATTTTGCCATGCAGGGGATACTTGTCCTGCAGGAACTCCTCGAGGGAGAGGAGCTGCTGAACGAGGAACATCTGCTTGCCCTTGGTGCTGCCCACGGCAATGGCGTTGTTGATGGATTTGGAGCGGTCCTCATCGTAGCTGGTGCTCTCGAACACCGGCTCACAGATGGTTTTGCCCGAAGCGGGGTCGGTGAAGGTGAGCGTGGTGGCCATTTTGGAGTTGTAGGTAATGACGGTCTTCTTGTTGCCGTTCTTGTCGGTACGGGTGCTTTCCTTCTGCTCGGTGGTGAGGGTGGATTTGCCCGTGATGACAGCAAAGACTTGCATCTTGCTGCGCACATTCTGGGGAAGGGCGTTGTAGACACCCTGCTCGATGACATTGGCGCGATGGGATTTGCAGAGTTCGCTGATGACGTTGACGCGCTGCTGGTCGGCATAGTCGCCAGAGAAGTTGCCCACGACAAGGTTGAACTTGGCATTGCTGTTGGTCTGTGCCATACCTGTTGCAGCCAGCAACAAGGCGACAGCAAGAGTAACTATTTTTCTCATGATTTTTAAAGTTTAATTATTATTATTGATTACTTTCGTTTCGCATACTTCATGTTTTCAGTCGTCCATGGCGAGGCGGAGCCCGATGAAAGCGGAGGGTGTGTCGGGGTCCTGATGGCCGCGCGAGGAGGCGAAGCAGGCCCACTTGTTGCCGCCGGCATAGCCGCCGCGGACCACACGCTGAGTGCCCTCGTCGGGGCCCTGCGGGCTGATGGTACGGTCGGCGGGGTAGGTGCCGGCCCAGTCGGAGCACCACTCGGCGACGTTGCCGCTCATGTCGCACAGGCCCAGGGGATTGGTATGCTTGGAACCCACGGCGCTCACGCCGTCGAGCTGGGTGGCCTTGGAACCGCCCGAGAAGGCATCGGGATCCTGAGTGCCACGGGCGCGGGCAGCGAACTCCCACTCAGCCTCGGTGGGAAGGCGGAAGTGCTGGCCGGTGAGGCGATTGAGACGACGGATGAACTCGAGGCAGTCGGTATAGGACACATTGCTGACGGGGAGGTTGGGGCCCTGGACGAGCGAGGGGTTGCTACCCATCACCTTCTCCCAGAGGGCCTGGGTGACCTCGGTCTTGCCGATGGCGTAGTTGCGGAGGATGACCTCATGCTGGGGCTGGGCGAAGTTGAGCGGGTAGTTTTTGTCCTCAGGCTTGGCCTTGGAGCCCATCATGAAGGAGCCACCAGCCACCTTGACCATCTCGTAGCTGATGCCGTCGAGCTGGAAGGTGCCGGCGGGGCGGAGGGTCATGGAGCAGGGGACCTTCTTGTTGAGGAGCACATTGACGGTCTGGCGCTCGTCGTTGTAGCCCTTGGAGCGGATGAGCACCTCGTGGGTGCCTTCGGGGCCTTTGTACTCGCAGGGGGTCACGGCGGAAATCTTCTCGCCGTCGACGTAGACGTCGGCGTCCTTGATGTTGCATTCGATTTTGATGGTACCCGTGGGGCCGTCATAGGCAATCTGGGGTTTGTCGACAAGCATCACATAGGTGACGTTGCTGCGGATGGGCTCGAACTCGTGGCGCAGGGGAAGATACCTCTTGGACTTGATGGTAATCCAGTTGGCATCCTTCATCATGTAAATCCACCACTCGCCGTCCTTGTACTCGGACGAGATGATGTCGCCTTCGAACTGCGCATCGGGCAGGACAAGGCCGAGACGGATGAGGCCGCAGTTGACGCCGTTGGCATCCTTCTTGGGGAACTTGGCGGCGTCGGTCATGGTGAGGTCGGCGCGGAAGTCAGTGACTTTCAACTCCTGGGCCGAGAGGCCGAGACTGAGAGCCAGGAAGAGGCATAGAGCAAATCTTTTCATGGTAACGTGGTTGTATTAATTAAGTTTGAAGTTGCTGAGGGTGAAGACGTCGCTGTCGTCAATCTCGGTGGGCTGCCAGGTACGCACCATAATCTTGGGGCTGAACTCGTCGGTGAAGTCCCAGACGATGAAGACGATGCCTTCGTCGCTGTAGTTCTTGGTGAACCAGCCCTGCTTGAGGGTGACGCCATAGTAGTTGGGCTTGGCGCCATGACGGACGATCTGGATGTCGTCGAACTTGACGTTGATGTAGGCGTTGTTGCGGAAGACGCGACGGAGACCATTGAGGTACTGCTGCTTGCCCTGGGTGGTGTATTCGACCTTGGCGATGGGCTTCATGTCGGTGTGCTGACGCTTGACGACCTTGCCGGTGACGATGAGGGCATCGTCGGAGAAGACGTCCTCCATGAAGTTGATGTCCTTCTGGACATAGGCGTTGCGGAACTGCTCGACCCAGTGGAGAATCTGCATGCGGCGGTCGGCGTCGTTGAGGCGCTCGCCCTCTTTCATGAGGCGTACGTACTGCTGAAGGCCCATGGTGATGTTGAAGTCGGAGATACGTCCGGAGGGGTCGTAGTTGATGCAAATCTCCTGGTTGAGGTCGCCGACGTAGGAGTCGTCGATGGGTTTCATGACCACGGCGATATTGCGGGCCTGATAGCCGATGACACGGCCGTTGGAGGCTTTGATGCGAAGGCAGTGTTCGACGATGTCGTCGTCAAGGACGCGGAATTTGACATTGTTCCACATCATGCCGATGCTCTGGGTGGCGAGGTCGTCGATGCCGATGCCGCTGTAGTTGATATCCTTGCCGGAGGACTCAGCCTGGTTGATGGCCGTAAGCAAACGGGAGGTGTTCTGCTCCATGGTCTGCTTGACAGCGCCTTCGATGCCGTCGGAAAACTCAAAGAGGACCTCGTCCTGAGCCTGCATGGCTCCAAAGGCGAATACCATGGCGATTGCGAGGAGGATTCTTTTCATTTTATTCTGTTTTTATTTTGTTCGTGAATCGGATTGTTTTATTTGGCGAAAGTGAACCACAAGGCGGTACGGCCCTTGTAGACATCGAGCGAGGAGTTCTGCATGACACGGTAGTCGATGCGGATGTTCTCGCCGGTGCCCAGAACGGTAACCAGACGGCCGTCGGTGTCGAAAATGGCCCAGAAGCTGTTGGCTACCGAGGGGCATTTGTCGGGGGTGCCGAAGCGTTTCACCTTGTATTCGGCCTTCATGCGGTTGAGCTTGGCGCGGAAAGCTGTGATGTCGGGGCAATCGAGGAGCTGCTTCACAGCATCCTGCTGCCAGGTGGGAAGAGGATTCTGGACCTTGGCAGCTGGGACGGGCGTAGGCATGGGATTGGCATTCGTTTCCGTGGAAGCAGCCTGGCTGTCCACGACATCCTGGGCCACCTCGTCGGCAGGTACCTCCACTTCGGCAGAAGCCGCTTCCGCCGCCGGTTCCTCTACCACGACAGGAGCGCCGGGCATGGTGGGCACCACATCGGCGGGAGTGTCGTTATGTGAAACATTCACATAGTTCTCCACTCCTTCGATATCGCTCTTTTTGACATACACAAAGACGCGGTGCATCTCGCCACGCATCATGGTGAGGGACTCGGACTTGGCCTGTAGGTCCTTGATGAGGACATTGGAGGCCTTGTTGAGTTTGCGCTTGGAGGCGATATACTCATTGATTTGCTGGAGCAGCAACTCGTTGGCCACCTCGTAGGCGTCCTTCTCGCTCTCCATCGTCGCTTCGGCGTAGAGGTAGGAGCTGCTGCGCTTGATCTTGTTGATTTCCTTGGAATTCGACTGCTGGGCCATCACCGTGGTGGTGAGCAGCAGCGTGAACGCCAAAAGGGCAATCTTTTTAATGGATTTCATTCTCATTGAAAAGGGATTTAAGGTTCGACATGGGAACAAAAGCGTTGAGGCGAGCCTTGACGGTGCCTTTGCGTTCTTTGATAATATCTGTCGAGAAGGTGAACTTCATCACATGGGCATAACCCATTTCCGGGTTGTTCATGACGAGTTCGGCCGCCACAGTGCCGTCTTTCTCGCTGATGACGCCGAAGTAGGGTCGGCAGCCCTGCTGCAGACAGTAGCCGATCCATTGGCGCAACGGCAACGTGAATTCTTCGCGCTTGTAGCCGTATTTCACCTGCGTGAATGCCACCTCGATGTCCGACTCCAGTTCGACCCCGGTCACCAGATTGGCCATGCTCTCAAAGGGGAAATCCTCGCCGTAGAGCAACTGCCATCCCGTCTCGGGGTCGTTGACGAAATAGCGGTTGGAGTTCAGTTCCGGCAGGTGGAATATCTCGCCCGTGAGGACATAGATGGGGCTGTTGCCCGCGTTGACCATGATCTGCTCCACCGGATTGGCGGGCTCAACCTCTTCCAGGCGGAAACGGCGCGCCTCCACAGCCAGACGGTTCTCGCCTTCCTGGATGGTAACACCTTTCAGGAGAAGATAGTCGGCAGGATAGGAGAGCGTCACGCTGCGACGGTTCTCGCTGTACCAGTTGCAGATATAGCGTTTGTCGTCCTGCAGCGTAATTTGGAAATAGGCGTTTGTATCCAGACACAGGGTCTTGAGGTCGGCCACGGAGCCTTTCTCAAACCTGATGCGTTCCTCGGCCAGGTGTTTTTGGAAACTCTTGCCGTAGAACTCGCCAAGGTCGGAAGCCAGCATCAGCCGCTCGATGAAGTTGCATTGGTCCTCGGACATGTGCGAACGTTGCCAGGGGGTGAAGAGGGAGTAGCCGATATGCACCACCTCGCCATCCTTGACGATAACGCTCACCGGTATCGAACGATACTCCACAACCCTGTAATTCAGACCTTCAACCAACCGGGCGCTGAGGCCAATGGCAGAGGCCATGGTGCGCAACTGGTTGGTGGCGCATGCGGGTTGAGCCAAAACCTTCGGGCCTCCCCCGAAGAGGAGAAGGCCCAGAAGGCATGATATGAGGAGACGTCGAATCATTCAGCTTAGCAGTTGAACCATTTGCGAGTACCGTCGGTGCGCTGCAGCTCGCCACTGCGCAGGCGACCGTTCTCAAACTTGGTGTTGGCAATCTTGTCGCCAGGATGAACGTCGAGCATGGAGCCACGGCCGTCCTTCAGGTCGATCTGATAGCTGGAGGTAACGCTGATGGTACCGCCGGCACCGTGAGGCACACCGCCCTGGGTGGGGCCGCTGTAGGAACCATAGGGCAGGCTTGAGCTCGACGAGGTGCTCGTCTTCGGAGTGTCCTGCTTGGCGGCAGGAGCGGCCTTGGTGGTGGAAGCAGGCTGGGCAGCTTGCTTACCGGTTTCCGTGGCCTCTTCCGCCATCTCGGTCTCCTCTGCCTCGGGGGCAGCGCTCTTGTCGCCGCTGAAGGCGAAGTAGCCACCCACGCCGAGACCGACAACCAGCACGGCACCGCCAATGATGGCGATGAGCTTCTTGTTCATGCCGCCACCCGTAGTGGTGCCAGCGCCCTCGTCCAGTTCGTGCAGGTCCTTGCCGCACTCTTGACACTTGAATTCAATGGAATCAACTTCCTGTATCTCTTGTTTGTCTGCAAGGTCGCAGTTGTCATAGTTCTTGCAGATACCTTTCTTTAATGCCATAATTTTGTTTTTTATATATTTTGTACTTAATAAACTTTTATTCTTTCAATTCGGAACCTGTATTACAATTCCTTCAACTCGTTGCCGAGGATGGCGACGGCCACTTTCTTATAGCCTTCGAAATCGGGATGGAACTGGTTACCCTCGCAGAGGGAGTTCTTCACCTGATTCTGCAGCACATTGCCGAGAGCCTGTTTGACAACGGCCTTCTGCTCGTTGCTACGGGCCTGGGTGGCAAGGGCGGCCTCCACCTGAGCCTTGAGGTCAGAGGCTTTGGCGAAGTCCTGGCCGAGGGCGTTCCATATCTGGCCGAAGTCCTTGCCCAGCGGAGTCCACTCGTCGTTGCCGAAGGCATCCTTGCCCTTCATGGCGGAGAAGTGCTCGCCGGTGGTGGGGTCCTGCTGCTCCTCGATCAGGCCGAGGGCGTAGGCCAGCATCAGCTTGGGCAGAATCTCTTTCTTGATTTCCATGCTGTCCATCTCGAAGATGGCGGGGATGGTCTTGGCGATGTCGGCAAAGGTCTCCGTGTGCAGCACCATCTTGTTGAAGGCACCGTCGGGCGAGTTGACGAGCTTGTCGTACTTGTCCTTCAGCACCGTCATGTTCGACAGGTAGCGCAGCGGGAAGCCCGACTTGGCACTGACGGCGACAATCTCGTTGGTCTTGTAGTGCTCCGACACGTCGGAGGGCTGGAAACCGGGTACCTGATTGCGGAAAGCCTGGACAAGCTGGTTGTAGAAAGCCTGCTGGCTCTCGTCGGGCTTGGGGATGCTCAGCTGCAGCATCTCCATCATGGCGCCGCTGTTGCCGGCAATGACCTTGCTCTTCTCCTGCGGGTTGAACTGCACGTAGGTGGCCGAGCTCTGCACAATCTGCTTGACGAAGGCTTCCATGCGCTCCTCGCTGGTGAGTTCCTGTTTCAGCTTGTCCAGGATGTTGACACCCACCATCTTGCTCAGCGGGTCGCTCTTGGCGGTCTCTTCCATAGCGCTGACAGCGTTGTCGGTGCAGATGTCGAGGATGGTGTCGCTCACAGAGGTGAGGTCGGTCTTGTCGAAGAGGTTGGCGAAGGAACGCTCGCCGTCCTCGCCCAGCTGGGCGATGAGGGCGTTGCGCACCTGCTGTGCGGTCTTCTCCTGGTATTCCTTGTTGGAGGTATACTGGCGGACGATGGTGCGGACCTTCTCGGGGTCGTACTTCTTGATGTTGGCGTCGTCCTGCTCCTCGTGGGTCTTGCACTTGCTGGCGGCCTGTTTGGTAACCTCGTTGTTGATTTCGCCGACGCGGTCCTTGAAGGCCTTGACGCCTTCCTGCATCTTGCCCAGCTCGAGCACGATTTCCTGCAGCAGCATGCGGGCATACTCGTAGGCCTCGATGCGGGTGGCAGTGGTATAGTAGTGGCAGATAGCCGTCTGGAACTTGCCCAGCACCTTGCCGGAGGCTCCGGTGACAGCATCCTTCAGCCAGCCGATGTTGTCGTATTCGAGCTTGGCATCCTTCATCTCCTGCGTGGCGCGCGGCAGGTCGTCGTTGGCCAAGGCCGACTTCTGGCTGTTGAATTTGTTGACACGCTCGCTGCAGTCCTGCATCAGGATGGTGAGGTATTTTTCAATCTCGAGCATACTCTTCAGGCCGGTGCTCCACTCGGTGAAGAGCTTGTTCTCGATGTGGCGGCGGATAAACTTGGCGTAGGCCTTGAGTTCCTTCTGCTGGTTGGTGTAGAAGGCCTTGACGCCCTGGTTGCGGAAGTCGCGCTCGAAGAACACCTTGCAGCGGTCGGTCAGGTTGTTGACCCATATCTTCTTGTCGGCGACGCTCTTCATGATGTCCTCCACCTCGCGGGCGGTGCGGGAGCTCCAGGTCTCGTCGAGCTCGCGCCATTTTCTGGTCGAATCGTTATCGATAATGGCGGCGGAGAGGATCAGGTGGGCATTGTCGAGCATGAGGGTGCCGCGGTTCTTGGGGCTCTTGATCTCCTCGGTGTAGCCGGAGCCCACCTCGTCGAGGGTGCGCTCGCCGAAGCCCTGGCCCTCGAGCCAGTAGTTGTAGGTGAGCTGCAGCGCCGTCTGGGTGGCGTAGCTATAGGTGACAAACTCGCGGATTTCGGTCTCGGGATAGGAGATGCGGGTGATGCCGAAGCTGAGGAACTTGCGGCTGCGGGTGGGACGGCCGCTCTGGTCCTGCTCGGGGCCGGCGCCGTCGTTCTCGCAACCCACCAGGCGGCCCAGCTCGCCCTTGCTGCCGGCCAGGTGGGCGGCCACGGTGGTCTGGAACAGGAAGTCGGCCACCACGGCGGGCAGCGACTGTCCGAGGTCGAGCACCTTGCCGCGCTCGTTGACATTGCTGTAGACATAGCAGGCCTCGAAGGGCTCCTGGCTCTGCAGCAGGCGCTGCACCTTGCCGCTGAAGGGGTCCTTCTCGCCCTTGACGTCGACGGGCTTGTAGGTGCCCACGCTCAGAGCGTTGAGCTCGCTGAGGGCGGCATAGCCGTTGGCCTGGTAGAAGCCGGAGTCGTGCTTCTGCACCACCATGGTCTGCTCGGGCATATACACCATCAGGCGCATCTTGAAGGCCTTGGTGTCCTGGTTGTAGGGGAACCAGGTGCGGATCTGGCTGATGGCGTCGACGATGGAGCCGGAGCCCGTACCGCCGGCCATACCGGCACAGATATGGAAGGTCACGTCGCTGTCGCCGCTGTCTCTCTGCAGACGGCCCACGGCGCCACGCACGACGGACTCGAAGTTCAACGTATTGTTGCGGTCGCCAAGATTATTGGCGATGAGGGTGCGGCCAAGACGGCGACGCTGGCCGCCGATGCCGGCGCTGATCAGCGGACCCATCTTGTCCTTCATCATCTGGATGTCGGTGGGATTGAGGAAAGCCTCCAGGCCGGGGAACATCTTGATATTGTCCAATGCCGAGGTGCTGATGCCGTTGATGTTCACCTTCTGGCTCTCGCCGAGGTGCACGCTCTTGCCGAGCACGCGCCAGCCATTGCGGTCGTTGAGGTCCTCGACCGAGGAGTCGACATAGACATAATCGACAAAGATGCCGTTGCCGGGTTCGTTCCTGCGGAACTCTTCGAAAACACGTTTGCGGAACTCGCGGATCACTTTGCCGCCGGTACCGCCCAATCCGATAATGAGATGGTTTGCCATAATTTTGATTATTAATTATTTGTAAATATTTTTCCTTAGAAATCCTCGTATGCGCCACGGGTGCTGTAGCCTTCGTCGCCCGAACGGTAGGAGCCGCTGCCGGGCTTGGCCTCCATGAAGAGGGTGAAGCCGAAATACATCACCAGCGCCACAACCAGGGACACGACGAGGTAGGTCCAGATGCGGACGCTGCAGGAGTGCAGCACCGCCTCGCCGGCACCGGACACAATGGCGTCGGTGACGCCGAGACCGCTGATCAGGCCATAGACCTCGGCGGAGAGCTCGTTCTCGGCCAGGGTGCCCAGCCCCGCGGAAGCATTGGCGATCATCTGCTTGGCAGCCGAATAGTTGCGTATATTCTCCACCATGCGACCCGCCGTGAACCACAGCACCAGAAAACACACCACCGCCACACCCCACGACAGCACACCGGGCTTCTTGTTGCTCTTGGCATTGGTGGCCAACAGCACCACGACTACTGTCAACACAAGCGATATTATCAGTCCCCAGATCATTGCATCTTTTTTTATTAGTTGAAACAATAAATATACCTTGAAATTAAAGTGCAAAGTTACAAACAATTCTTGGATTTTCCAAAAAAAAAATTCGCCCGCCGCCGCAACACCCTATACTGCAACATCTTATTACAGTAAAAAAAGGGTCGCACACCCGGAGAACACCCACCCCGCGCCCATCCCGCCAACCCAAACCGCCCCATTCCCCACCCAAGCCACCCACTTCCCCTCCCGAACCGCCCGCTTCCCCCACCCGACCCCTATGCAATTCGCCCCCGATACGGCCGTTCTCATATTGTTCTTATATTGTTTACATATTGTTCGCATATTGTTCTTATATCCACAATATAGGAACAATATAAGAACAATATGTAAACAATATAAGAACAATATAAGATATGCCGTATCAGGTACGTGTCGGGTGGGTTTCGGGTGGGTGGGAGGGACGGCGTTTTTTACACATCGGACACAATAAAAGGCGGAAAATGGCGTTAGAAGGAAAAAACCATAAAATGGGAATAATAGCACGGCAGAGCATCAAAGGGGCAGTGGCCAACTATGTTGGGGTGGCCATCGGTTTCTTTGTCTCTTTTTTCGTGCTGACGCGCTACCTGACGCAGGAGGAGATCGGCCTCACGCGCGTCATGGTCGACGCCGCCCTGCTCTTCTCCTCCCTCGCTCAGCTGGGCACCAACGCCAGCCTTGTGCGTTTCTTCCCGTGGTTCAAAACCCCCTCCCCCCTTCGGGGGACTCCCCCTTCGAAAGGGGGAGAGCGTGATGTTTTATCCCACTCCTCCCCTTCTCAAGGGGAGGTGCCCGAAGGGCGGAGGGGTAAAAAAACTTCTCAAAGGGATAATGTTTTATCCCACTCCTCCCCTTGGGAAGGGGAGGTGCCCGAAGGGCGGAGGGGTAAAAAACCTTCTCAAGAGGGGATCCCAAACCACGGCATCTTCGGTCTCAGCGTGCTGGTGCCGCTGGCGGGCTTCTGCCTGTTCGCATTGGCATTCCTCCTCTTCCGGGAACCCCTGCTGACGGTCTACGCCAAAAACTCGCCCCTGGTGGCCGACTACTTCTACCTCATCCCCATGCTGACCTTCTTCGCGCTGTACACCACCGTGTTCGAAACCAACGCCTCGGTGCTGCTGCGCATCACGGTGCCCAAACTGGTGCGCGAAGTCGGCATACGCCTCTTCAACCTGGCGGCCTACCTGCTCTACGGCTACGACCTCATCTCGCTCGATGTCTTCGTGTGGCTCTTCTGCGGCAGCTACGGCCTGGCCATGGTGCTCAACCTGATGTACCTGCGCAGCCTGGGCCGTATATCGTTCCGCATCGACCGCGGCTTCCTCGACCGCGGCAAGGTGCGCGAGATGGCCCGCTACTCCCTCTTCATGACCGCCACGGTGCTCGCCGGCAACATACCCCTCTTCAACTCCCTCTTCCTCGGCGCCAAGGCGGGTCTGGCGCTGACGGGCGTCTACACCATAGCGTCCTACATCGCCAACGTCGTCGAGGTGCCCTACCGCAGCCTCGGTGCCATCTCCCGTCCGGTGATAGCCACCGCCGTCAAGGAGGAGGACTGGGACGAGGTGAACCGCCTCGGCAAGCAGGTAAGCCTCCACCAGTTCATCGTCAGCATCTCCATCCTCTACCTCATCTACATCAACCTCGACACCCTCTTCGCCCTCATCCCCAACGGCGCCGACTATGCCGCGGGCAAGAGCGTCGTCCTCATCCTCGGCCTGGCCAAGGTGGTCAACTCCTCCCTCTCCGTCTGCACCGACATCCTCAACTTCTCCAGGCACTACGCCTGGAGCCTCCTCTATATCGCCATCCTCACCCTCGCGGCCATCGGCCTCAACAACGCCCTCATAGGCCCCGACAGTGCCATCGAGGGTGCCGCCGGCGCCACACTGATCTCCTACCTAGCCTACTTCGCCCTGCTGATGCGCCAACTGTGGCACGAGGACGTCAACGTCCTCACCTGGGGGCACCTCAAGATGGTGGCCATCATGACGGCCTTGGCGGCGCTCTACGTGGCATGGACCGCCATCGCCGAACCCGCCCTGGGCATGCACCCCCTCCTGGCCGCCGTGGTGCGCACCGCCATCCTCGGCGCCCTGCTGGCGGCAGCCATCCTGGGATGGAAGGTGTCGCCGACGGTGAACGCAATGGTAAAACGGCATTAAACACGAAAAAACGCTATTACAAATATGAAACGGTTATTATTGTTTTTGGCAGCAGCGTGGTGGGGGCTGACGGCGTGGGGCCAGGGAACGAACTCCGACTGTCCGGGGTTCAGGAATCCATCGAGTTTCAACACGGGTAGCTCCTACTACTACTGGACGGCGCGGGTGGGCGAGCGTACCTACTCGTTCGACAACCCGAACGACACCACGACGGGCTACCACATCATGAGCACCTGCACGTCGACAGCCGACATCTCGGGCCACGCAAACATCACCAACGCGGCGCTGCATTCGGGCTCGGATTACAGCATTCAGAATTGCGGGCACACTTTCTTCGACGCCAACGATTCGCGCTTCCAGATTATCGGACCGAGCAATGCGGGCATCGACCAGTTCACGGTGGCGCCGGGGGGCGGCACCGGGATGCCGCGCATACCGCCAGGCTACACGCACAGTGTGCGCCTGGGCGACATGCGCAACACAGGCCAAGCGCTGACAACCGACAACCTCAACCAAAACACGTCCAAACGCGGAGCGGAGGCGCTGTTCTACACAATGTACGTCACACCGCTCAACTCTCTGCTGTTCATTAACTATGCCGTGGTGGCACGCCGTTTCAGCCACACCGCCTACGAAGCCGGAGAGTTCCTGATCAGGGTGGTGAAACAGAATGCCGACGGCACATGGCCCAACGCGCCAATCAACGACTCGATGTGGTACAAGGTGAGCGCACCGAACTTCAACGGTGCCGACCTGCCGCTGGGCTGGGAGGTCGGCGCCGGCGACGTGAACAACTGGCCCTGCACCTACGCCTACAAGCCGTGGGCCAAGGTGGGCATCAGCCTGACGCGCTACCTCTACGAGAACATCCGCATCGAGATGTACACCTCGGACTGCATCTACAACGCCGACCCCATCTACGCCTACATCTGCGGCGACTTCCAGCCCATGAGCATCGACACGTCGGGCTGCGCCAGCGCGGAGAGCAACACCATCACCACGCTGAGCGCCCCGAGGAACCTGCTGTCGTACCAGTGGTTCGTGGCCACCAGAGGCTTCGAACTGGAAATCTACAACTCGTTCCACATGGACACCGTGTCGTTCCGCCCGGTGACGGAGGTGCTGGACAGCAACACCTACTCGCCCACGCTTTCCGACTTCGTGGTCACCGAGGGCCCCAACACGGGCGACACCATCCCGCAGCAGACCTTCATGTGCGTGATGACCTCGGCGCTGGACCCGCACAAGCCCATCAACTCGCGCGTCTACGCCAACGTAACCAACAACAAGCCCACACCCTACGCCTCAGCTGTTTCCGACTGCAATCTGACGGTTCAGCTCACAGATGAGAGCGTCACCTACAACGAAAACAACATCGACAACGACTCGACCCGCTGGATCATCTACAGCGACACCCTCTGCACCTCGGTGCTCGACACCCTCTGGGGACAACAGGTAAGCTACCGTTTCCCCACCGATGGCTACTACAAGGTCTCCATGCGCGTCAAGGTCATGGGGCGCGATTGCGGCGCCTCGACCACCACCGTGGTGCGCGCCGTGCAGGCACATCCACCCACCATCGAGCTGGCCGAGGATATCGTCTGCGAGGACGAACAAGCCGAAGTGCGCTGCACCTCGCAGTGCCACCTGCATAAGGAGTGGCACATCGGCGACAGCATCCTGCGCTCCTCGTCCACCAACCCCCTGGACACCATCCGCTGGTGGCCCGAGCTGGGTTCCACCAACATCACCCTCACCACCACCACCGCCGACTCCCTCTGCCCCGCCACCGCCAACATCACCCTCACCGCCCTGGGCAACACCACCGTCACCTCCGACGCCCCCAACTCCATCCTCTGCCGCGGCGACTCCACGCTGCTCACTGCCAGCGGCATCGCCGCTCCCGTCTGGTTCTCGACACCCTACGACAGCCTCCTGGGCGACGGCGGCGGCAGGGAGGCGGTCTACGTCTCGCCGCAGGTCACCACCACCTACATGGTGCAACCCTCGCAATCCACACGCTGCCTGCAGAACGCCTCGGCCATCACCATCGTCGTCCTCCCTTACCCCAAACCCACCATCTGGACCTCGCGGCCCAACGTCGACATCACCAACCCCACCCTCACCATCGAGGACCGCTCGCCCTACAGCACCTCGTCGCGATGGCTCTTCAGCGACGGCCTCACCGCCACCGGCAACCACATCAGCCACACCTTCGGCACCTCCACCGACTCCGTCACCATCACCCTCGACGCCTGCAACGAGGAACGCTGCTGCGCCGACACCACCATCGCCCTGCCCGTCACCGTCACCACCTTCTGGCTGCCCAACACCTTCACCCCCGGCGAGGCCAACAACAACCGCTTCTCCTACGCCTCCACCCTTGACATCCTCACCTTCGAACTCCACATCTACAACCGCAGCGGCCTGCTGGTATACCACTCCACCGACCTCCACCCGCAATGGGACGGCACCGACCTCTCCGGCAACCCCTGCCCCCAGGGAGCCTACGTCTATCACTACGCCTACACCGAAGCCACCGAGCCCGACCGCCTGCACCAGGGCCAGGGAACCGTCACCCTGCTCCGATAAAACCAAAAAGACTTAAAACTACTCACTATCTACTACCCACTACCCACTTAAAACTCAAAACTTAAAACTTAAAACTAAAAATTTTTCGTATCTTTGCACCCGTTATGTTAGATAAATTAGAAGCCATATACGCTCGCTATCAGGAAATTGAGCAACAGATGAACGACCCGCAGGTCACTGCGGACATGAAACGCTACGTCAAACTCAGCAAGGACTACAAGGACCTGCAGCCCGTGGTCAAAGCCTACCACGAGTACAAGTCGCTGCTCGACACCATCGCCGAATGCCGCGACCTGCTGGAGAACGAGAAGGACCCCGAGTTGCGCGACATGGCCAAGGAGGAACTCGCCGCCAGCCAGGAGCGCCGCGAGAAGATGGAGGACGACATCCGCATCCTCCTCATCCCCGCCGACCCCCAGGACTCCAAGAACGCCGTGGTGGAAATACGCGGCGGCACCGGCGGCGACGAGGCCTGCCTCTTTGCCGGCGACCTCTTCCGCATGTACACCCGCTTCTGCGAGAAGAAACACTGGAAGATTGAAGTCAACGACTTCAACGAGGGCACCTCCGGCGGCTACAAGGACATCTCCTTCACGGTGAGCGGCGACGGCGTCTACGGCCTCCTCAAGTACGAGAGCGGCGTGCACCGCGTGCAGCGCGTCCCCGCCACCGAGACCCAGGGCCGCATCCACACCTCCGCGGCAGGCGTCGTCGTGCTCCCCGAAGCCGAGGAGTTCGACGTCGAGCTCAACCCCGCCGACATCAAGAAGGAAATCTTCTGCGCCTCGGGCCCCGGCGGCCAGAGCGTCAACACCACCTACAGCGCCGTGCGCCTCACCCACGTGCCCACAGGCATCGTCGTCTCCATGCAGGACCAGAAGAGCCAGATCAAGAACATGGAGAAGGCCATGGCCCTGCTGCGCACACGCCTCTACGAGCGCGAGTACAACAAATACATGGAGGAAATGTCCAGCAAGCGCAAAACCATGGTGGCCACCGGCGACCGCAGCGAGAAGGTGCGCACCTACAACTACCCCCAGAGCCGCGTCACCGACCACCGCATCGGCTGGTCCATGCACAACCTCCCCGCCTTCATGGACGGCGACATCGAGGACTGCATCGAAGCCCTCCAGCTGGCCGAGAACGCCGAAAAACTGAAAGCGTCGGTGGGTTAATCCCACCAACGCTGCCCTCGGCAGCAATGCCCCGCCGCCGGGATAAGATCCATTGAAAACACAGACCAAACCCAAAACCACAAAATAATGAAAAAGCTATTTTTTATCATTTCCGTCGTCATAATTCCTTTTATAGCGAAGGGACAGGACACGTTAATATATCCCTCACCCGATATGTTGTATTCGAGTTGTATCCACCCCGATTCTATTTACGCAATTGGAGGAGCTAACAAATGGCCCTACCGTATAGCAATCGAAAACTATGGAGAAAACACACATACCATATACGGGATAGCCGTCACCGCAAAATTCCCCATCCCTGCCAATTCGTCGCTGACATTCTATGAAAGGGTCGATAATGTTGTCAGGATTACCGACACCATAGCAGGAGAGACCGTCCCCTATCCGTTCAACTATTACATCAAATATTATCCTTATCCCTCCGCCACAACAACAGCGTCCAAAACCATTCCTTGCTTCCTCTACCTGTTCGACACCCCCCACAAAAATATAGACACCTTTTATGTGGGGTTAAACGCCCCTTGGTCTATATGGCAGGACTCCAACCTAATTTATTTATATGCAACATGGTCTGGGGCACATGATGGTGAAACAGCTATGTTTATTAACGAGGACGCCCTTCTCCCCGGGCGGAGTCTTTATGACCGAAGTCGCGCTTCTGGTGTCATGGGCTCACTCTATCCCCTCATCGGGCTGCCGTGCACGGCACCGCAGGCACCCTCCATATCCGTGGTGGGCGACAGCCTGCGGACTCAATGGACCAGCAGCGGCGAATTCTGCCAACTGAGGTTCAGAAACACCGACCGCAACAGCATCACCTTCGTCTCCGACACCCTCGCCGACTCCCTCCTCTTTCTCCCCGACACTCTCCTCACCCCGGGAAACTACGAGGTGCAGCTCCGCAAGGCCTGCCGCTACACCACAGCCTCCTACGACACCCTGGCCTGGAGCCCCTGGGGCACCCCCGCCGCATTCACCGTCTCCTCC
>Ga0256405_10002494_pt1 | contig 41999 bp, 42 predicted proteins | sample RumenRJG_02DNA_FD_189096 | JGI IMG/M metagenome (GOLD analysis project Ga0256405, IMG submission 189096) | Bovine rumen microbial communities from Lethbridge, Alberta, Canada - RJG_02 | ecosystem: Host-associated > Mammals > Digestive system > Stomach > Rumen | place: Canada: Alberta... | reverse complement strand
CCGCCGCTTGTGAGGAGCTCTGCTGCGCGTTCCACATCCGTGATTTTACGGACAGAACGGCCGGCTACCACTTTAAGCCCTGGCCACTCGGTACCATCAAGGGCTTGTTGGAGTGCAAATTCTTCGACCGAGGTCAGCCATTTTTTAATGGTGTCCGCCCGCTGGACTATCTCGGCTATCTCAATATCAGTCAGCTGGGCGGGGCGGGTATCTTCCTTGACGCCCTCAAGCTCATACTCCGCAAGCTTTCGGCAGGTTGCGCGGGCTTTGCAGAATCTGCAATGGTCGCCTGCTACAAAGTCGCCCTTACCCTTCCAGGCAAGCTGGGCTTTCGGCCCTACTACGTCGTTACCCCAGGCCAACAGTTCCTTTACCGTGAGCTCATCGCTCGATATGCTGTCAAGTCTTGGCTGGACGATGGTCATGCGAACCTTATCGGCACCGTAGAGCGTGCCATATTTGGCATAAAGTCCCAGCGCATAGAGCCGCATCTGCGGATTGCCGACCGCGCTGACCGGTACACCCTTGCCATACTTAAGGTCGATAACTTCGATGTACTCATCGGACATGATGACCATATCGCCAGTACCGAAGCCTTCGGGCACCCACTCGGAAAAGTCGAGCCTTTCCTCAACATGCACCTCTGCGTCTGGCGACTCTCTCCAAGCCTCGTTAATCTTTTCCATGCAGGTATCCACATAACGGTCGACGGCCTCCTGCATTTCTGCGTCAATCTCATCGAGCTTTATCGTTATGGGCTCTTTGGTCAAAAGGTTCTTGAGCCGTTGTTCGGCAACTTCATGGGCAAGTGTTCCCTCTGCTGCGGCGGCTCCTGCATTATCCGGAAGCTCGGCTTCAATACGTGCGGAGCGTGTGCAGGCTAACCAGCGGTGCGCGCCGGATGCAGATAATATAGCGTGTGTATCAGGCATCTTTCAGCACCTCCAGGAAAGAAGGCAGGTCCTTGTTCAGAATCTCTGATACCCTTGCGGCGCCATGTTCAGCAAGCCACTTCTTGATATTTTCCTTACCGTCAGCGTTTTTGTCGGTGTAGGCGCGCATCTTCTTGCGGAGCTCGGGAAGTTCACCTTTATCAATCTGGGCGTCCGGATTCGGTGCTTCGGTTTTCTTCTCGGCATTCTTCGATTCCGGTTCCTTTACCAGGTCGTTGATTTCTTTTGCCTTAGCAGGGCTCACGGGCTCGCCCGTGAGGGGCTTTTCCTCTGCTTTGGTATCCTTGGTTGCCTTTGCCTTTTCGGCGGGCTTAGCGGGCGCCTTGGGCGGTTCCACCGTCTTTTCCGGTAAACGGGCATCGGTTTTTCCTGCCTGCGCGGCACTGATTACCGCAAGGCATCCAGCAAAATCAGAAATAGCATTTACGAGACCGCTATCAGCGGTAATGTGTACGTTGATATCAATAGACATTTGATAACCTCCTAATAGTTGCGATAAAATAGATACATAAAATCCTTTTGGAGTGGGGTTTTATTCGGGTCGTTCCTGTTGGCGCAGGAGCGACCTTTTTATTGCGCCTCTGCCTCTACTGCTGACACCAGCAACAATAAGCATTTGACGCTCTTCCGGCGTTACCCCCGGTGAAGCTTCTTTACAGTAGTCGGCAGGTAACCGGCAGGACAGGCACCCATATCCGGGCTTACATGTAACTGCTTGCGTCTTAATCACTCGCTTTCTTAACCCAGTAGGAAATGCGGATTTTATCTCCGGCGTGAATCACATAGTCATTTTCCTTGACCCACGGATTAAGCTCCTTTATACCTTCCACAAATTCCGGCAGATAACGCCGCCCGCCTGTGTTTAACGGCAGGTGCTTTTCGCCGATATGCCAAAGCGTATCGCCGGGTTGAACAACATAGGTAATCTCTACGCGTTCCTGGTCGCCGTCGTACATGCCACAGAAAAGGAAGGCTGCTGCCGTCAGCGCAAAACAGACGGCCCCGCGCTTTGCATTAAATTTTCTTTTCCTCATTCCACAACTACCTCCACAGGCTGAATCATCAGCTTCATCATTCGTACCATATCAGCGAAATCACCTTCTGCCGCGTTGGGGAATTTCGTTACAATGATTATGCTTTCATCTTCCACGCTGGGCGGCTCGATGGAAAATCCGGAAAACTCCGTTTTCTTGTCCACCATCCACCGCAGGATGAACGCGCGGCGCATCTGTTTGTCCTGCTCGCTGCGGAAAAACATCGCTTTATGTATCGTTTTCAGCACGGTTTTCCCTCCTCTGTGAAATCACCTTAGCCGCCTTCTCGGCCTCAGCCTTCCAAATCTTCTTTGTCCTTCGGGCAAATTCATCGGCAAGCTGTTTGAAGGGAACGCCCGGAGAATCCTTCACTTCCAGCACTTCGCCGGTGGCAGCGCTCAGCTTGATAATCATGGTGCCCTCCTTTCTCACCTAACCCCATAGGTGTGATTGGTGGGGTTGCACTCCGCATAAACGCTGTACTGGGTTATGGTCGGTTTTTCCCCACCTTTGATATAGATGCACCCCTCTTTGTCGTGATACTTGGCTTCGTTTTCTGCATCAGCTAACAGCCGCCGTAATTCGTCAATGCTGATTTGTAAGCCGTGCTCTGTGTACTTCATGTTTATGTCTCCTTTCCGTTTCAAAATTAGGTTTAACCTAATGCTTTAGGCAAAGTAATAGCATTGATGTCCCATTTATACAGGTCACAAAGTAGCTTTAAGTTGGCCAAATCGATGGCCGTTCTGCCGTTCTCCCAATTAACAATGGTCTGCTTGTTCTTGCGGAGCTGGCGTGCTACCTCGTCCTGTGTCATGCCTGCGTTTACTCTTGCCGCTCTTAATGTGATGCTCATATCTTTGTTTTCCCCCTTTCATGTCACTTATTATAAATTAGGTTAAACCTAATGTCAATACTAAAATACAAAAAAATTAGTTTTAGCCTAAAATTTTTATTGTATGGTGTTAGGTTAAAAGTTATAATGTGGATAAAGGAAGTGATTTCGATGGCAAAAGATGAAAAGATAAGAAAAGTATTCGCCGACAATCTTAAAGGTTTCTTTATTCAGAAGGGGGTCACTCAAAAAGAACTAGCTAAGTATATGGATGTTTCCGCTCCTACCGTTAATGACTGGTTAAAAGGTCGCGTGCTCCCTCGTATGGATAAGATAGACAAACTGTGTGTGTATTTTAATGTCATGCGTAGCGATTTTCTTGAGGCGCCAGCTAACGACACGCCTCCATCGCTCCCCATCACAAAGCTATCCTCGGAATACTGCTACCGAATTCCCCTGCTGGGCAGAGTGGCAGCAGGTGAACCAATCTATGCCGATGAACGAATCGAAGGCTATGAGTTTATTGAGGAAAGGTACAAGGATGATGGCTTTGATTATTTCGCGCTACACATCCAAGGCCGGAGCATGGAGCCGACGATTATGGATGGTGATACCGTCATCGTTCGGCAGCAGTCCGCTGTAGAAAATGGGCAGATTGCCATTGTTCTGATAGACGGCGAAGATGCCACCGCAAAGGAAGTGAAGGAAGGGCCCGAAGGGATAACGCTCATAGGGCATAATACATCCGTATATACTCCCCACCACTACACGCCCCGCGAGGTTATGGAGCTTCCTGTTAGGATTATTGGCAAGGTTGTTGAAATCAGGAGAAGAATTGCATAAATATAAACCTCGCAATTATGCGCCGGAACCTCGCAAAATAAAAAAAAGGAGGTGAATCATTATGTTAAATGCCGTAATATATGCCCGCTATTCATCCGACAATCAGCGGGAAGAATCCATCGATGCCCAGCTGCGCATCTGCCGTAAGCATTGCGAGGATAGGGGTTATAAGATTGTCCATGAGTATATCGATGAGGCCTTCACTGCCACCAATGACCGCCGCCCGGACTATCAGCAGATGATTAAGGATGCCAAAAAGGGCGGGTTCCAGGTCGCTGTATTTCATAAGGTCAACCGAAACGCCCGCAACGAATACGACTACTACTTTAACAAAATGCAGTTAATCCGTGCCGGTGTTACTGTGGAATATGCTGGCCAGTCCTTCGATACCACCACCGCCGAAGGCCAGCTCATGGAGAATCAGCTCGTCGGGATGGCGGCCTACTTCTCCCGCAACCTTTCCAAAGAGGTCAAGAAAGGGCAAAATGAAAACGCCCTCAAATGCGTCCACAACGGCGGTACGCCCCCTCTCGGTTACGATGTAGGCCCCGATAAGCGTTATGTGATAAACGAGCAGGAGGCCCGCGCTGTGCGCCTCATTTTCGATATGTACACCAATGGCAGCCGCTATCCCGATATTGTTGATGAATGTAATCGCCGGGGATATACCACCAAATCAGGGAAGGAATTCCGCTATACCTCCCTGCATGATATCCTTGCTAATCAGAAATATGCCGGCTTTTATGTCTACGGCAAGAATCGAGGCCCCCGCAATATGCCCCGCAATGGCCACAAGAACTGCGAGGATGCCCTTGTGGTTGAAGGTGGTATGCCTGCCATCATCGACATGGACACATGGAAAAGAGCCTGTGCCTGCATGGATAAGCACAGGCGGGCTCCTGGCAGTGTTCGTGCAAAGGTTGAATACCTGCTTAGTGACCTAATCTCATGTGGGGAATGTGGCTGCAAGATGCAGGGCAATAGCTACCGGCATAAGCTCAAAGACAAGGTGAAGGAATATCTTTACTATCGGTGCCCAAACTGTGGCAGGCAGGTAAAAGGCCGCCCTCTGGAAAAGCAGGTCGTTGATGTAATCAGGCGCTTGATATTGAATAACCGGCACATCCGCTCCATCGTTGACTCTATCAATGTCAAACTGGAGGAAAGCAACATGGAGTTTACCGCCGAAATTCACTCCCTGCAAAGCCAGATTGCCACGCTGGAACAATCCAACGATAGGTTGATGGGCCTGCTGGAAACTGGCGAAATATCCGACATCCTCATTGCCCGAATCAAAAAGAACTCGGAGAAAGCCTCTGCCGCCCGCCAGCGCCTGGCAGAAATCAAAGAGTACAGCCGTGAGGTTTTATCTGTGGAGAAGGTCAAGGCGGTTATCAACAACTGGAAAATGACGAACAACGAGGAAGGCTATAATGCCATGATAAACACCTTCGTCCGTTCCGTGACCGTCTACAAAGATAATATCGATGTTGACCTGTACCTTTGCATAGGCTCCAATGAGTACACATCAGAGAAATTAAAGAAAAGTCTTGCCAAATAAGGCAGGGGAGATTTTAGGAGTTTGCAAGGGTGCTCCTTGTCTCCACCATTCTAACTCCTAACTAACTTGATTTTCAGTTAGTTGATATAAAGTAAAGGCACCTTTTACCGGGTGCCTTTTTCGTATACACAAAAAGAGGGCAAGGAATTCAATCCCTGCCCTCTCTGTAGTCAATTATTGCGGCTTATTCCTGCTCCGGCTGCAAAACCGAAGCATCACCGCCTTTCGCCTTGTCTGCCGCTTTGGTCAGAACGAGCTTAAGAACAAATACGCCGCCCGTGATGGCAACGGGGAGGACGAAAGCGTCGCGAACCTTGCACCAGCCCGTTTCAGTCGCTGCGTCCTTGCGACATTCGTTGATAACGCCGTCCGCGAATTCATCAATAAACGCGATACCCTCGGTTTCTGCCCAGCCGACAAAACGGTCTTTTACGGCCTTGCCGACTTCCTCTGCCTTGATGGCCTCCAATGCGCTATCGCGAACCTGTACCCACTTGCTACTCATAATGAATTCCTCCAATCGTTTGAAAAAATCTGCAATCGTTCGAAGGTATCGCGCAATGTCCACCGCAGGCAATACGTTTTCTCATGGCCATGAAGAAACTGTACTCGATTAGTGGACAATACGCGGTTAAATCGTTCGAACGATTAGTTTATAAACGCTCATAGTCAGTAACGCCTCGCGCGATGGCGCGGGCAAATTCATCCTGCTGGTCACGCAGAAGAGCCGCATCGTGAGCATTGTCAATGAAGGCTGTCTCCACCAGCACAGCAGGCATATCCGTCTGACTCAGCACGTAAAGACCGGGGCGCTCTTTAAGCCCTCTGTCTGTGGTTCCCAGCGCATCCACAATCTGGTCCTGAATGCACTCCCCAAGGGCGGCGGCTTCCGAGCCGAGCGAATACACGCACGTTTCAGTTCCATGAGCCGCGCCGTTAAATGCGTTGCAATGCACCGATACAAAGATATCAGCCCCCGATGCGTTAGCGGTATTAGCAATTTCACTAAGACTGTCGGACTGCAGGACTTCCGTTTCGACTCCTGCAGCCTCAAGGTATGCGGCTGCAAGCTCCACAATTTCTGCGGCGACATCGCTTTCACGCAGACCACATCCACACGCGCCGGGGTCCGGCTGACCGTTAGGCGCGTGGCCGGGATTCAGAAAAACTTTCATGGGATTCTTCTCCTTTCTCCTCTGGGTGATATGGGCACATATCCGCCAGAGACCTGTCCATCTTTGCAAGCTCGTCACAGTAAAACCCGAGCCTCCGGGCGTCTACCGCGAAGTCGCAAAACTTATTGCTGAGGTCGTACCAATCACGATAGTTTATGGTGCTCTCCCCCTTTAAGCTGTTCGAGGGACTCCCTAAGTTTCGCTGGGATAGGTACGCCGGCTTTACCAGCGTTCTCGATAATAGACAGGCCCTCGTTACCGAAATAGAACCACGTTACGAGCGGGCAGATAGCGGCCTGCCCTATCGAAGCGTCCAAAAAATGAGCCAGCGACACAAGCGCGAGAATCATAATCTTCTTCACGATTCCCCTAAAGCCTACGCGCGAGTCCAGCTTTAAGCCGGGATTGATAAACGCGCTCAGGACTCCGGTCATGTAGTCGATGGCCATGGCGACCAGCAGGGCCTCAAGCGCCTGCGTCATGCCGCCAAACAGGTATGATATTAGCATTCCAGCTGCTCCTATGGCTCCACCTATCGTGAGTTGTACCCTTGACGGCGTTAAACTTGTAATAATCTCAAACATTGCGCGCTCCTTATTTACTCTCCGGCAATAGCCTTGTTTACTTCCTCCTCCGTGAAGCCAAACCGGAAGAAGTCTGCGCGCGGGTTATCTCTAAGCTCGTACTGGTAATAGACTGTCTTTTTCTTCCCGGTTTCGTAGTCCTGTTCTTCGGACACTACTACGCGGTGAGTTTCATCCGTGATGCCAGCGTCGGCGGAATCGACTACACCAGTACAAATTTCATACTGCCTGTTGGTCAGGAGCGCTTTCCACGCGGGGAGCCATTTGTCGCGCGGAAAGTTTGCCTTAACGTACAGGTAGTCGGCTTTAGAGTTTAAGTGTTTAGGAAAGCCTTTCATTCTATTTTTCTCCCCCTTATTGAAAAGTATAGTATTTTCCGGGCTTAGTGATTTTAGCAAGGAAAGGCATTCTATCCGCGTATTTCTCGCACTGGCGGAGCAGTACGCCGGATCCAGTAAAGAGGATATGTTTATCACCATCAAGCTCAAACTGCAGCTTTAAGTAATTGCAGTTGCCGTCGTGTCCGAAGCGGCTCTCCCCTACCTGATAGGCGGTAACCAAAATCTCTTTTTCAAGAATGTCATTGATACGCATTTTACTTCCTTCTAATGCTGCATCTTCTGCGAAATCACTGAACCTCATCATATTTTCTTATTAACTCCTTTATCATTGGGAAATTGAGAGAATGCCGAAAGTGGTATGTATTAGCGTGTTTTAACCAACCATGCGCGCTGGCGAGTTGCCCGAGGGCTTTGGAGGTTGTCAGCTTACCGTGTGCCAGATTATGGGGCATGGCCTTAAACCTAGCCTTTACTCGTTTAGCTGTAGACTTTCGCAGTAATATTTTGCCGTTTGGAAAATGCCTATAGCCGAGGGCGTCAACGCCGTGTGAAGTGGGATAGAGCTCACATTTTGATAGCCGCACTTTCATCTCGCCGTGCATATACTCTAAAATCTTCGGCCGCAGTTCGCGTAAGCGTTCCTTCGTTCCGAAGATATAGAAGTCATCACAATATCGAAAATAGTCTTTGACTCGCCAGATTTGCTTTACCTTAGTATCAAGGTCATTCAAGTATAAATTGCCGAGCCACTGGCTTGTATAGTTTCCTATCGGAACGCCGGGAGAGCTGTCGATTAAATCGTCGAGCAGATATAAAAGCTCGGGATCTTTTATCTTCCGACGTACGATGGCTTTTAATTTATCGTGGTTGATGGAAGGATAAAACTTGGAAACATCACATTGAAGTACATACGGATTTCTTCGTACAAATTCTTTACACCGTTTACTGCCTTTATGCTGGCCTTTGTTCTTCCGGCAAGCGTACGAATCTTTTATGAACATTGCTTCCCATATAGGTTCGAGAATGTTCATAATTGCTTGGTGGCATATTCTGTCGGGGAAGAAGGGCAGGACAAATATCTCCCGCTGTTTCGGCTCATAGATAACTTTACGCTGATACTCAGATGTGTGGTACTGGCGGGTTATCAAAAGCCGCTGCAGTTCAAGCAAATACTTTTCCGGATTCTGCATAACTTTCTGAACGCCAGATTGGTACATTTTGCCACGCTTGGCTTTTTGTAGCGCATAACGTAGGTTATCCATATCGTAGATTTTTGCATAAAGATTTCCGTGTCTTTTCAAAGGGTCTCCTTTTGCGTCGTCCGGTCATGCCCCTGACGTTCAATCTCTTACTAGCCCGAGGCATCCCCAATATCTGTGTATTTTCGCAATACGCGATGGCCGAGGCGCCCAGCCTTTGGGAAGCTAGACGCAATACTTCACAAGTATCAGACGCGCCGCGAGCGCCGATATTGGCATTCAAATTCAGCGCGACATTATTCCAATTCGCGGCTCGCGAACCGCAGTACGATGAATTATCCCAATTGCCGCCCAGTTTGACGCGAATAAAAACGGCACCTCAGCCGAAAAATCCGAGGAAGTCAGCCCGTAGGGCTTTTGTTCCTATACACAAGTATACACCCTTTCTATGTCAAAAATTTGCTGCAAATTTTTTCCTTCGCCTAGCAAGCAACCGTGCGGGCGGATAGCGTTCTGCATGCGGTCGAGATGCGGGCAACGGGAAGCGTCCGGCTACGTATTATCGACCCGCGCTTCGCGCGGGTGGTCTGCGTGGGGACGTCTGAATCGTTACGCGCCCAAAGGCTCAGACGCGCCGCGAGCGCCGATAAAGGCAAACAAAGGCAGCGCGACATGAGCCCAAAGCGCGGCGCGCGAACCGCAGTACGAGGAATTAGCCCAATAGCCGCCCAGTAAGACGCGATACTCTGTATTCGGGCCATAAACCGAACCTTTAACATAGCGGTCATTTGCGTCGTAAGAGTTGCCCCAGTTCGAATTTGCTGCGGAGCCGACGTCACAGCCCCACTGCCAGAGGAAGCCGCAGCAGTCCTCCAGTCCGGTGTTGGAAATCATACGCCGACCTGCAGAGTCCTTATGCCCGCCTGTTGTAGTAACATCTGCCGCGCCAGCAATAGCCGTCCCCTGGTTCGAGCCGATTGAGGCGGCCAGGAATTCTCGGCGATAAAGTAAGCGTTTTTTCTGCCGCCCGAAAATCTGTTCGAATTTCAAGCAGTGGAATTTCTCACTACTTGTACCGTCCGCCGTAGCCGCGCCGTATATAGTCTCAAGTCTAAGCGTATCGGCATCGCTGTCAGCGCCAAAGGCACCCGTCCAGCTGGTGAGATAAATATCAATCCAGAGGTCAAGGCCCTCATCATAAACCATGCCCTCGGGTTCACTCTTGGGGCGGTGCTTCAAATCCCATACCGATGCCGGTAAAATGTCACCAGCCAGATAACCAGACAGCGGGTGCACATTGTTATTGTCGCTGATATTGGTGCCCGCATCCACGCACAGGCAGTGGAATCCACCAACCTTGCGGGATGTTTGAGATGTGTATCCGTCAGGCACCGTAGAGTTTGCGGAAAGAATGAGCGTGGGAATGTACCCGCTTTCCGGAGCGCAAGCATAGATGTAGAAGTCTCTACCTGCGCGGTTAGACGCAACAGTATAGTCTGTACCTTCTGTCGTATCCCAAGCGTCAGTCTGCGCAACGTCCAGCGTCACGGCTTCGGTCAGAACATATCCGGCGTCGTTAATGTTAAGCGTCATGTATTCCGGCGATACGATGGCTGTATGCGAGTCCTCGCCAGCGGAGAAAGGAACGTCACGTTCAAAGTGCACAGGAAGTTTTGCGCAGGCATAGGCGCCGAAGTTCTCGGCAATATGTTCTGCGGCGGTTTTGCTGTTGCTGGCAGATGTGGCGCTTTCAGCCGCGCTAGTTTTCGCGTTCTCTGCTGCTGTAGCGCTAAGCCCTGCGGCCGAGGCAGAACTTGCCGCATCCGCTTTCGCGGTTTCTGCTGCTGTAGCGCTAAGCCCTGCGGCCGAGGCAGAACTTGCCGCATCCGCTTTCGCGGTTTCTGCTGCTGTAGCGCTAAGCCCTGCAGCCGAAGCAGAATTTGCCGCGCTAGTTTTCGCGGTCTCTGCCGCCGTAGCGCTAAGCCCTGCGGCCGAGGCAGAATTTGCCGCGCTAGTTTTCGCGGTTTCTGCCGCCGTAGCACTCTGCCCTGCGGCCGAGGCAGAACTTGCCGCATTAGCTTCTGCAGTCCCTGCCGCTGCAGCACTCTGCCCTGCAGACGTTGCGCTTTGACTAGCGGCAGAGGCGCTATTTGCCGCATTGACTACGCTGGCCGCGATACTGTCGAGCATCTGGGCGGGGGTTACGCTGGCCGCCATACCAACCTGTACGCACCGGTCGGTTCTTTCGGCCTGCTCCTGCAGCGCCTGGGTGATATGGTCGAACATCATCTCGAGGATGGTGAGCGGGTATTTGGCGCCCAAATCACGGAGCTGGGTTATTGCGGTATCGCGATAAACCACCAGTTTCTGCGTCGCCGGCAGAATCGGGGGCCTGTCCTCCTCCGCCGGTTCTTCTCCGGGCGGATAGCCGGGATAAAGAACTACATTCTGCGCAACGTCCACATAATAATCCGAGGTTAAAGTTTCGTAGGAGTCGGTTTCAATCGTGTAGATTTTAATCTTGATATTGTCGGCGTCCTCATACCCGAAAGTTATCGGGAATGAGGTAGTAACGCCATTACCTTGGTAAACCACTTTCGTGGCGGTAGTAGCAATCATTTCTTATTCTCCTTCTTAGGTTTTTTAGGTATCTCGCGCTCGACGGGCTTTTTATCAAATATTGCCGACCAGACGATGTTCTTGAGGCTCGGATCGTACCGGTTCGAACCATCGTTCATATACATCATGGTCGTCCAGATGGCGTCTGTGAGTGTATCAGTAATACCTGTCTGCGTCGCCCCCTGCGGTCCTGGAAGCATGACTGCTGCCCTGCCTGCATGACGCATAATTTCCGAATAGGTTATAGGCTTATCCGGCTTCTTGTACTTCTGATCCTCCAGATATTTTTTTCGGGCTTCCGGCTTCATCTTGGCGATCTTTTCCTTCTCTTTCGCCTGCTTGGCCTGTATCTCAAGGTCTTTCTCGCCCTTCTTGGCAAGCAGGCTGATAGCCGTAGCCGCCTCGGTAATACCTTGGCCCGCAACGGACATTGGGTTGTAAGTATCACCGTAGGTCTTGCCGTCGAAGCAGTAATTTAAGGCGGTATTACCAAAGTCGCGCAAGATGGGGATCATGCCGGTGGCGGTGCTCAGAATGTTCTTGGCTTGCACCTTGAGATAACGGTCCAGCCAGGGAACTTCGACCTCAGTTTCCTTGCCGTCAGCGCCCTTCACCTTCTTATATTTGTCCTTGTCGTCACCTCCTTCAATGCCCAGCGCATATTTAAGCGAGCCGCCGATGAGGCCCACAAAGACTACGCGGTACATAAGTGAGCGGGCAAACGGTGCATAGCGCTCAAAGTTATGCCATCCGCCCACTGGGCCGTTAGCATGCACCCCGCGAGCGTAAGAATTAACCAGCGCGTTAAACTGCGTGTTGAAGAACGACATGAACGTCGTAAGCAGTTTCACCATATCACGCTTACTGCGTTGCACAGAGGAAAGGTCCTTGGTATCGCCAGAGCCCATAATCTCACGGACAGCCCGGTCGGCTTGCAGAATAGCCCGGTGTTCAGCCTCGGCGGCAATTTCATCATCCGTGAGAATCTGCGTGCCAATAGCGTTCTCCAGTTCTATCTCGGCCTGCCAAACACGCTTCTGCAATTCCTTGAACGCGCTGCGGGCGGTCTTGCCGACGTCCTGCCGTGCGCCCTTAATGGCGTCTGCATTAAAGCCCATAGCCTCGGCCTGGCCTACGTCAAACGGCGAGCCCTGCGCCATATCCTGCAAGCGCCCTGACTGCGCATCGCGGAGCTGTCCGCGAAGCTTATCGACGTTTGCCTGCGCTTCTTCATAGCGCGCCTTAGCCTGCTCGTTCTCGTGCTTGACTTCCCCCAGCTTATCAAGGTAGCAGTCTTTGTAGGCCGCGCACCATACAGGTTTAGATACCATCAAATCAGACTTAACCATAAGGTCGTATGCGTGACTTCTGATAATCTCAAACGGCGTGTACGATGGATTAAAGAGAGCGTCATTTGACTTGATATCGCGATCCAGGCTATTGATACGGTCGCTCATCATGCTCGATCGGGCCAGCAGATGATCATATTCGTCCATGTGCCTGTAGTAATCACCCAAGGCGGTTATGGTTCTTGCCGCGCCTAAGCGGTCCATGGCCACCGAGATATTGGAGATATTTTCAACAGCAGGCCATATCCTATACCCCATGACGCCCATGACGCCATTGCGCCGGAGAGCGTCAAAGGTGCTTTGTATCAGCTTGTCGGCCTCATTGCCCACTGCTGGTTGCTCGTTCCACACATCGAGCGCCCATTCTTTCAAGGACGCATGATAAACGTCGCCATAGTTCTTTTTTATGAAGTCGCTGAATCGTTTGTTGTTGACGAGCTTATATACATCACGCGCGGCAAGGCGGGTGCTGATATTCTGAATGACTCCGGCCACATGCTCGGTAAGCACACCGAACTCGAGGAGCAGCGGGCGTTCCACAATATCACTGTCACTTCGAGACTTGGTAAAACCGCGTCCGGCACCGAGTCGCTGCGCACCGCTCATGTTACGGCGGGCGGCTTCGTCAAGTGACTGGTCGCCGGCCTTATCGCTCTTTCCGGCATTGTACTTAATTGGATAGTAACCGCCACGCATGTGCAGGACTTCGCCATCTTCCAGCGTCACATCAAACGCCTCGGCCGGCACTTTTTTCAGAGTACGACCGTTCAGCTTCTCCTCTACACGGCAGGTATCATCCCAGTACTGGTCGATGAAATCCCAGAGTTCTTGGACCATTTTCCAATCCTTCTTGGTCATGTGCTTGTTGACCAGCTCGATGATATCAAACTTGTTGCCGATACCTCCCAGCAGGCGCTGGCGGTTCTGCGGGTTGCCAAGGTTAAGCGCGGCGCAGATGATGTTTTCCTTAGACAACATCTCACCGTTTTCAGCCCGGATATCCCGCTTCTTCCAGACTCGGCGTTCCTTGTTGCCAAACGGCTCAAGGATTTTATTCAGCTGACGGATAGAGTCTGCGGTCATTGCGCTCTTCTTTTCTGCAGCACGTTCATAGGTGCCATAGATGTAGCGGTGGGCATTTTCGTTGATAAGCCCCAGGAAAATCTCGGGCTTCATCATGGCGGACATTGCCCTCTGCCCGCCACGCGCCATCTTCTCGCCCAGTACCGGGAGCATGGCCACAATGTCGTTATAGAACAAACCGCCCTTGTTATCGTTCACCACAAAGTCAGATACCGCTTCCGGCGAAGCAACTTGGTAAGATGTAATCTCATCGAGCGCTTGGTCGATAGTCTTGCCCGCTATAGTCACCAGGTTGTTTTTCAATTTACCTGTGGTATAAAGCGTAGACATTACATTGGCAATGTCCTCAAGCTGGCCTATGGTCAGGGACTTGTAATCTTTGTAGGTTTCATCCGAGAACACATCGAGCACGCCGGATATATCATCCTCCAAGTCATGCGACTCTTTCAGCCCTGCGAGAACCGTATCAATAGGCGCCACACCATCGGCAGGAGTTGCCGCGTCCTGCTTTTCAAGTCCCAGCTGATAAGCCAGATGATGGAGCCAATATTTTTCCTGCGCGGGAAGTTTTGCGGTCTTGGATTTAAGATTCTTTTGCTGTTTGCTGAGAATCTTCTCCACAGCTTTCTGCTGTTTCTCGGCGGCTGCCACCAACGCGGATGCGCGAGCCTGCGCCATCTTGGCGTCGTATGCTTCCTGCCATTTACCCTGTCGGATAAACTTCAAAACCTGCCGCCCGAGGTTCTTTTCCTCTCTCCGGAAAGCCTTGTAAGCGGTAGCCTCACAGATACGGCGGGAGGCAAGGGATTCCTCGGCCTCTTTTTTTATCTGCTTGATACGGCCTTCGGTGGCCTTCTCTACATCGCGGATATGTTCCTTGACCTCGCGAGCGCTCTCCTTCACGCTGTCGAGCGCCTCTTTAATCTCCTTCTTACTCTTGGCGTTAATCATACCGCGGATTTTCTTAAACTCGGACGGGCGCCACTTAGCAGAGAATTGCAGCTGGCGGATAGCTTTGGCAATTTCTTTCATCTCCGGGGATTCATTGGCAAGGTCGAGCACCGCATCATCGGGCAGAGCCTTTATCTTATCCAGCACATTCTGCTTGGCGCGTTCAGCAGGGCTCTGGAGCTTTCCTGCTTCTTCGGCCTTGGCCTTGAATGCCGCCGCCTCAAGTGCCTGGAGTCTCGGCGCATATTCGGCTGAGCGCATAGCCTTTGCTATATTCTCATCGGAAAGGTAGGTATCTATGAGCCTCTGATCAAGATCCTTGCGGTATGCGTCCATGTGCTCCTGGACAACCGTTTCAAAATCAGGCACGCTCGCACGCAGAGCTTCATACTCGGCAAAATCCTTAAAGCCGAACACGGTAACGGCAGTTTTCATTTTCGAATCATTATAGGCGTTCTCTGCCAGATACACAGGTTCCTGGCTAAGTTTCCGCCTAAAGTCCGTTTCTTCTTCCTCGCAACGCTTTTCAAACTCCTCGCGCTTCTTGCCCTTCAAGTCCTTCATCAGAGAGGCCATCAGCTTATCCTTGGCCTCCTCACGGACCGAATCCATCAAGCGCTGGTAGTCAGCATCGCTATAGGGGAAAATACCTTTGCGGTCTGCTTCGGAAAGTTCAGTTTCAAAGCCCGCAGCGTCCATTTCATCTTCGGTAGCTACCATGCGGGCCATGATGGCTTCTACCTGCGGAGTAGCCCGCCCGCCTTCACCCTTGAAGGCCCGATAAATATCCGAAAGGAATTTACGGCACGCGCGGAATACGGCTTTAAGGCCACGCACCGGTGCCGTGCCTTTCTCAAGGTAGAGCTCAAATCCTCGCGCAAAGCGCTCATGCTCCCATGCGCGCTTGAGCTCATCGGCCTTGGCCTTATCGCCCTTCTTTTCGGCCGCAAGGATAGCTTTTTCCCTATTGGCAAACTCTTTCGCCCAAGGCGTTAATTCATATTCTCTTGCCGCACCCTTTTCCCACTTCGCCCAATCCTTGACAATGGCGAGCTCCTTGGCGCTCGTCTCGCTGACCTTTGCCATGTCCTCGAGGTCTAGCAGGAACAAATGCCCGGACTCATGCAGGAAGGTGGAGGCGTCTGCAGACTCAAAGAGCGAGATAGCACGCATACCATCTGCATATACGTTAATCTCACCCTTTGTCGTCTGAGAAAAACTATTTTCCCCTTTGCCTGGCTTTTCGCCCTTCTGAATCCGCACTTTGTCGCGCACCCAGTCCTCAGCAGTGTAGGGCTTGCCTGTGCGCTTGGCTTCCACTTTTGCCATAATATCGGCATGGCGGGCGATAAGATAGGCGCCTTGGCGGGCGGCTTTGGCCTGCTCACCGCCAAGCGTCTCGAGTTGTTTCTCGATGGACTTATAGGCGCGGTAGGCTTCCGGCGATACGCCTTCGAGCATTTCCATCTCTACGCCGTTCACATGCTCCAGCTGAGGCTTAATGCGTTCCAGCGTAGCAAGCGCGTCGTTATAATAATTAAGGTCTACCTCTGCGGCGGCCATCCTTGCCTGCGTTTCGGCGCTGTCAGGAATCCAGCCTGCCACCAACGGCGCGCTTTCATCGCCGATTGTCAACGCATAAGCCATATCCTCGAGCTCCTGGGCGGTAGGCTTGCGATGGTATTTGCTGTGGAATTTTTGATACCATTCAGCGTTATTCGAAACACGGACACCCTGCTCGCCATCTTTGCCAGGAATGAGAATGATATCAACGCCTTGCCCCATACCGCGCTTAAGGGCGTCAAGCGCGGGCTTAAGTAGTTCAGCTTTCCGCGCCGTCAGTTCCTTTGCCTGGGCGGTCAAAGCCTTTGCAGGGTTTGACGGATTCTCGGCGATGATGGCCGTGGCCATAGCATGGTCCAGAGCACGCTGCGCACGTTCTTCCTCGGACAGCTTCTCGCTACCCTTAATCGGGAAGTAATGCTCGGCGACTGTCTCGGCAGTCTCGCGCTGTTTGTCGATGGCCTTCGCCCAGAGCTTTTCGTAAGCATCATGCAGTTCTTTACCGCGGGCGTTGATACGATTCAGGCTGTCTGCATCCGGAGAGAAAGAGACGGAGCCCATGATAGCATCAGACGCCTCTACCTGGCTAAACTTCTCTGTCGGTATCATCAGATGGCCCTTGTTGTCAATAGCCGCCTGCAGTTCTTCTTCAGAGTACCCGCCGGCTTTTGCTACCGCTTTCAGGTCCTCGAGACCGCCTTCCTGCTGCAGGGCCATTTCCGTATCCACATAAACATCTTCAAAGCCTGTGCCTTGAATCTGGTCATGGATAATCTTCTCCTGCACATCGGGAGCTGTCTTTTTCAGTTTGCTGTCCTTGGTTACATCACGGAGCTGACCGAGCATAATGGCTCCCGCAGCGGTTTTCTGCGTTGCCGCCTCCTCGGTTGTCTGCTCGTTATACAGATTCTTGATACTGCGGGCGGTACTGCGCATATGAGAGGGAATACTGCCTGCCCCGCCCAGGACACCGAAAGCCGCGCTGACAGGTAAAGACTCAGCAGTAGCAACACCTGCCCGCATCAGAATTTCCTCGGCGGTGAATAAGTGGTTTGAGCGGTCGCCTGTATCAAGTTCCACCTTATTATGCACAAGGTCAGATGCAAGAGATTCCATCCCCTCCTGCGCTGACTGGCCTGCGGTAACAAGAGCCCAGTTCGCCGCCACATCTTTTGCGTGGGCGGAGAGGCCTACCTGCACGCCAGCGCGAAGTTGAGCCTGACGGGTAATGGCTTTGACTGCGGCCTCGGTAGCGTACCGCGTAGAGCCGCCCTTGATAGCCGTACCCATAAGAGTTTCTATACCGATCATGTTTGCCCCGGCATAGCCCAAGCCGTACAGCTCGGCATCCGCGCGAAGCTCGGCCTCATTCGTTACCAGCTTGTCGCCCTTCTCGTCCTTCATCTGGCTAATCTCGGCATAGCCTTTGCCACGACCTTGACGCTGGAGCGCCTGGAACATACCGAACTGCGCACCGTAGCTTGCCCCTCGGCGGACAGCCGTGGAAAAGATAATGCGGGCAATCGTACCGCGCAGGGCATTTGCGGAGCCTGCCGCCAAAGCGCCAGCGCCTGCACCAGGGCCTGTGAGCGCGGTTGCTGCAGCGCCCACACCAGCACCGATAGCAAAGTCGCGGGCGGTTTCCTCCGACACAATGGCATCGGCCATAGCGGGCAAACTGCCGCCAATGCCTGCCGCGATAAATGCCGCAGGGTCGTCGAAGAAGGACGGTGCCTCGACGCGCTTAGCAAGTTCCTGCCGCAGTTCCTCGATACGCTCTTTATCCTCTTCCGTGGCCTCGCCTCTGGCCAGTTTGTTGTTGAGGTTGTTAAACTCGGCGTCCTTACTGCCGCGCTCGAACATCTTCGTAAAGCTGTCGATAATGCCGGACGTACGGCGGACGGATTCAAAATCATGGAGTGCGAGCGCCGCTTCATCAGGGCTCATTTCCGCCAAGCTCTTAAGCTCGGGGAATGCTTTCCATACTTCGTTGATATCCTCAACGCCCAGCTCCCGCATCTTCTTAGCGTAGTCGTAGACTTCCTGCGCCGCGCGGAAAGAGTCGTTATCGTAGAGGATGGATTCGGTGGAGATACCGGTGAGCGCTTCAATATCTCTGGCCTCTTCAAGTTTTTGTTCTGGCGTGGACACATAGTTTATATATGCGTCGCTGCGCTTTGCACTCTTTGCCATATCCCCCAAGGCGCCATCATCGTCGCCATAAGCGCTGACAAATTCGCGCAGGGGCGCTTTGATGAAGCTGGCGCCCACCTGGTTAACACTGTTACCGAAATCGTTCGCGCTGTCCTGGATATCGCTAACCGCCTGGTCAAGACCCGAGAAGTCCCCGGAGTCCAGCGCCTGCTGTACATTACTCGGGCTAAAAGCCTTCCGCAGTTCATCACCCTGCGCGATAAGAGCGCGGTAAGAATCAACCGCATTGCTGATAGAACCAGCCACATCGCCGACGACCTCAGCCGCCACATTAAGCGCCTCAACGGAGCCCTCGCTGGGAACGACCTGCGGGGAGCGCTTATAATAATCGTCAACCGTCGCGCCGGGCCTGCTTAGGCTCTGCATCCACTCCAAGGCTCCGCTGGCTTTATCCTCCGCCCACTGTACGGTATTGTCTACCATACCCACAAAGGAATTATCATAGGCATCACGTTCAGCCTGACGCTGCGCCTGTTCAGCTTCCTCTTTGGCATCCTCTTCATCCCAAGCCTGCCGGTTAAGCTTGCCCTGCATAATGTAGTCGTCAACAGACTTACGCGGGCGGTTCTCGCCAGAATGATATATCATCTATTATTCACCCTCAATCTCGCCATCACCATTTAAGTAGCCATAATCTTCCGGAGCGTCGTCACCGCTCACCTGGTGGTAATACCACTGCAATTTCGGCCAAACCTTATCAAAATCTTCCTGTTCATAGCCCTGGTCCATAAGGTACGTATATACCGCACTCTTGGTGCCGCCGTTCATGGCACCCAGCGCGATAATCTTTTTACCCGCCGATATAGCTTGCTTCTCCTGCGTTTCGGTCATCGCGTAGCTTCCGCCTTCAACTTTACGCCCACGGCTACCGCCGCCACCACCGCCGCCTCCGCGGCTGCTGGTAATACCAAACTTGGCTTTCAGTGCGCCGTCGTTTTTCAGCCTTATCTTTGTTGCAGGGTCAAGGGAAGTATTATCGATATACAGGCAGGCCGTCGCGTAATCGCCACAGGTTACCGCCGCATTCAGTGTATCCTTGGTCAGCCTCGACTGAGCGGCGTTGTAGTCCGCAGCGCCCTGACTGCCACGATGGCGTATATAGTTTTCAAGCTGGGCCTGCTCCTGCAAGGACAGAGGCACCTGCTCATCATAACCGCCTTGAAGCGACGCTGTACCCTCCTGACCAGTCTTGATTATATAATCCGGTGCACGCCCCCAGCTGTCCATATAGTTATCGTCATGGACAACTTTATTCCGGCTGGAGCTATTACCGTAGTACCCGCCACTGCCATCAGCGATAACCACATGGCCTGTATCTCTTCCGTAGTCTACCCAAACAAGCACATCACCGCGAGCCATATTCCCCTCGCTAAACTGAACGACAGGTATGCCCTGCTCTCTTGCGTGCCCCAGCAAACCGCCCGAGCTTGTCTGGCCGTCTGTAGTCTCATAAATCGCAACAACGCCATTATTCAATTCGCTTTTCAGGAACGGACTAAAGTCAGCACCAATTTTGGTTACGGCCTCCACACAGCCGACAGTCCCGTTATCCATGGTCTTTCCGTCCCACTTCTGGAAGCCAGAAAGCAAACCATCCGAGCCGCCTCTGCCTGTATGGTGCACCGTCTTTGTTACGCCAGTAAGCAAGCTCTTCATCTTGTTGACGTCAATGGAGCCGTCAGGATTCTTGCACTGCTCATAGATGCTATTACCTTGGGTGATGATAAAGTCGCTGTCCTGCTGTTTCTTGACCTGGCCATGGAGCTGATAATATACACCGGGGTCAATCTCTTTCTTGTGCGATTCGAGGAAGGTATCCAGCCCCGTAGTGTCACCATTCTGAATGAAGCCCTGCGCTACGGCCGATACGCCCGCAGAAGTCACTCTGCGAAGCTCTGCCTCGGTGGCAGAACCATCAAAACCTTTGCGGCGGCACTCCGCCACAGCCAGCGCCCTGTTCTCCGCAAGCGTTCTGCCAATGGTTTCTGTATCGGCAGGGTCCTGGGCGGCTATCGTAATATTATTCGATATGCTTGACTCATAGCTGGCCTTTGCCACATTTTCATATTCAGCGTGCTCCTTATTGGCGGCCACACGCTGGTAGTTCCCGATGGAGTCATTCATCGAGCCAAACAACAGGCGCTGCACCCTTCCATTCTTGTCCTTGGCAATATCAGCATAGCTGTCGCGAATGAGCTTCACCGTATCCGCGGTAAGTCCCTTGGCATTCACGCCCATGCGGGTGGAAAACATACCGTCCGGGCCATACAGGCCATCGAGCACTGCCTGGCTGGCCTGCGCGCGGGCGGCCATATAATCGGCCGTGTCCTGGTCGTCCTGCATCTTCTGCGCGACCTTGGTCATCTGCCCGATACCTGCAGCAAGGCCGCCAAGCCCCTGCCCTGCGGTAGAATTAGTATTGATTACACGAACGCCCCCCGTGCCGTTGGCGCGAAGGGCGGGAGTATTTCCAACTGTAGGATTTACAGCGGATTCATAGGTTGTAAATTTCATTTTGAATCCTCCTTAAAATCCAAAACCAGATCTCTTATAGCCGGCCGCAATGTTATACCGAGCGGGGTTCCAGTCAATCGAATTCACACCGGTATAGAAGTTTGTATTCGGCATGGAATATGAGCTTGCCCCGCTACTGCCGCCCGACGAGCCGAAACTTGCACCGCCTCCAAACGAACCCGCGATACTTGCCGCCGTCCCTAAGAGCGTGCCAATGCCCGCCATGCGGGCGTTACTCCGGATATTGTCTGCGGCCGCATCCGCCCGCGCGATGGTGGCGTCAGCGTTCATGCGCTTGTTGGTCGCCTCCGTCTCATAGTTCGCCTGGGCATAGCGCGAAGCGTCCACGTTCTGCCTCTGCGAGTTCAGAAGGTTCAGCTGGTCCTGGTAATAGGCATCGAGGCCCGAAGCGTTAATATCCAACTGCGAACCGGTCAGCGCAATGCCCGACGCGCCTGCCTGCGCGGCATGCGTGCCCTGCGCCGCAAAGAAAGCCTTCTTGCGCTTGCTGGCCTCCTGCGCCGCAGCGTTTGCAATGGTTTCCTGTTTTCTATTCTCCATGCGGGCATTCTGTTCAGCCACCGCGGCCTGCGCCCGCATAGCCTCTGCGTCTGCTGCGGCCTGCGCCCTCATCTGCTCGGCTTGTGCATCGGCGGCCGCCTGCTGTTGCTGATAAGAGAAAATACCGCCCAAGGCGGTAAGTCCTGCAACTATGCTACACATTATTTAATCCCTCCTTCGTGAGGACAAAAGTTGAAAATTCTTCGCCGTTCAGCCCTACTGGCTGGCTGTTTCTAAACTCCGCACCCAGCCACTTGAGCCACCGCACTGCATGGCGGTTCTTGGGGAATACCGCGTTAATCATAGTGCCGTACCGGTTCGCCCAGGCCACAAGTATCTGGCGCGATACCTTGACAAAAGACTTCCGGAACTCTGCCTGCAGCAGATTCGTTCCGAGGCACCATATCAGCTGTACGCCGTCCATGAGGCCTTCCGGATGAGCAATACCGAATATAGCAAGCGGTTGGCCGTCTAAGGTCTCCACCTTGTAAGCCTCCAGCGACGTCATTAAGTCTGCGGCAATGACATCTCCTATAGGCTTAGAACTGACAGCCCGCGCCTCTTCTGCGTCTATCGGACGGATATCAGCCACAAAGGCCTTTATGAAACTGTCCTCATTTCGCCCGCACCTTGTGATATTGTAGTTCTCCATGTCAACCTCCAAACGTGCATACCCGAATAATGGCGGACAACGTGAACGGATACGGGACCGCGTGCCGGATGTAAACCCGCCCGCGCGTATTAAAGCCACCATTTTTCAGCGTGGCCTTGACATCGCCAGTATAGAGCACATCCTCCCCAAGCTCCATGCGCTGGCTATCGTAGCGGATGGCGCTTAAATGGTTTGCGTCCGGGCCAATCTCCCCGCCAAAGGATTGAGTCAGGCGAAGAATTGCGTAAGCTACTGTTTTCTTTCGGCCCTGTGCGGTGCCGTCGCGCATCTGCACTTCAATATTCGGCTGTTCCACAATCATCGTATATGGCAGGCCCACCGTAATGCTCTTGGCCGCCTGCGGCAATATTACCTGCCCATTCTCTACGGTCATCGGGTTGAAGAGGTACCCGTCGCCCATGACCTGGACTTCTTTACCTTCCAGGTAGTCAAGCCCCGTTACTGTGGTAATTGGCGTGTCGCTTTCTATCAGCTTTGCGCAGTCCATCATGGTGTGCATCTGCTGATCCGAATCGCTGCGGGTAATGGACAGTGATTCGATATAGCGGACCGTCTGGCCGTTTATCTCACGCCGTACGACCGCATAGACAATATCATTATTGCCTGTCGGCGCGGTCTCTACGCTTTCGATGTAGCCATCTGTCACCATGTGCGCCCAGCCATAAACCTTCTGCTCCACGATGTAAGTGAGCGCCAGCAGTGTCCCGTCTGACCGGGTAAAGAATAACATGCTGTCGGGCTCCTGCGCATACGCAGAATCGCCGATATCATAACCAGTGATAAGGTGCTTGGCCAGCAGTGTGAGGTCTGAACCGCCATAGCTGTCCGACTCATAAATATACCCCATGTCGCGGACTATGGAGCCGCGCTTCTGGCAGTATACTATGCGGTTGCCTACCCGCACAGGCGTCGTGTCCGAGGCGCCATAAGACAGCTGGTTAAGCGGGGAAATGTTGGAGGGCGTCACCACCTGCGCCCCGCTGATGGTCCACTCGTTGCCGTCGGACAGCAGGATAAGGTCGTTTGTCGTGATCATGTGCCCTATGGTATAGGCGCGCAGGGATAAGAGGTCTGCCGTGATAGCGGAGTCGTCTGTTACCGAGCCGTCCGTATTGTCCACGCCGAAATTCTCGTAGTCGCCAGTTCGGGACATCCAAACACGCTGGGGGCGCTTAGCGCATCCAGCAAAGCAAAGACGGTCCTGGAAGAATGCTGCGCAGACAGGATAGCCGAAGGATTCCGACCACGCGCCCCAGTACCAGTCGGCCGTTGCGGTCGTGTTAGCCAGGCGATTAACCACCGTGGCGGTGGCGTGCTTAGCATCTGTTACAGCGGTTATTTGGGCGTGTCCTATATGCGTGTATGTGTAGGAGCTGAAATCGCAGGTGCACGTCCCAGATGTGGTCGTGACAATGACACGCATAAGACAGTACTTGCTAACCACACCGGACTCGGTTGGATTGTAATCGTCATTTGAGGTGTACTTACGTTCCTGTACCCACGTTACGCCCCAGTCCGGGGAACGCTGCACGACCACATTGCCCTTCCACGTACCATGCGTAATAATCTTCCAAGTGTCGCCCACGACCAAAGCGTCAGACGTACCGCTCGTAAGGTTGACAGACTCACCGCCGCCGATCTGCTCGAACTTTATCCAGTCGCCAACATTGGCACTGGTGAACGTGTCATTTGTGGCGGTCAGCGTAATCGAGCCGGAAACGCCGGAGGGCGTGATAAGGTTCGTCTTGTCGTCGTTGAGTTCATCAAACGCAGGCAGCGTCCAGCCAACGTCCTCCATTACCCAGTTATCCTCGGCATAGCGGATCAGCTTCTTGACCGGGTGCGTACCGCTCGTTATATACATAACGTCTACGGACTGAACGCACCGCAGTTTGTTCAGCTCGGACGACTCAAAGGGCGTCTCGACTTCCACGCCCAAATAGACGCCATCACGCCAAATGCGGGCGTATCTATCGCCGAACTCAATGATATAGGCGATGGACGTGGAGAAGTTGAAGCATACCAGGCGGGCTTTTTTGTCCGGATACTTTGTGGCCCCCTGATAGATAAAGCCCGTACGTTTCTTTACAGCTCCGTACGGGCGAATAATTGCGTTCTCTGCCTGTAGCAAAGACAGCTGATACTTTTCCAGGTCTACACGGCTGGCGACGTCATCGGACAACTCACCGCCCGTGAACGCTGGCTGTATTACATAAAATTCATTAGGCTGAGCCATCGTATCACCTCTTAACTAAAGCGGGCCATCTGGTATGGCGTCTTTTCATCGGGCGGCATGTTGCGCTCCTGGGCATCCTGCTTCTTCGCGGTCAACAGGAAAGCCTGGAACATCTGGTACTGCGTTTCCATAATTGCACCGGAACCCGTGAGCGGGAGCGCAATCTGCGACGCAAGGAAATGCGCCAGCGCCTGCACAAACTCCGGCGGAAACACATCCGTATTCGTTACGTCACGCGTGTATTCCGCCCACGCCTCCTCGACGTTGGTGGCAATAGCCCGCGTGTTATCCGACACGATAACCGCATCCCAGGGCGCCTTTTGAGCGGTGTACTTATCTGCCGCCGTGTCCTCGTTATAGATAAGGCGAACAGCGCAGCACTTAGCCGGGTACGCATAGACGAACCGCCATTCAGGCAGAGACTCATCCAGCGCCGCCAGCTTCACGACGCGGCGGGCAAAGCCCCAGGTGTACGTCCTTAGCATGAGACTACGGCAGGAGTCATAATGAATCTTGCACTGCGTCGCCTCCTCCGAGCCATCGTCCAGGGAAAGGATAGACCCCTTGGAGATATAGGACAGGGCCATATTACAAATATCTGTGATTGTCATTTTCTCTCACCTCTCTTTGCGCAACGCACCGGAAAGGAACTACCTGCGCGCTGCGCAAAGAGCAGGAACCGCCTGCGGGGGCTGCGGGCGGTTCCTGCCGTGAATTACTCTACGTTATCATCCATTACGAGACCGGCCGTAACCGTGCCGTTCGTATGAGTGGACGTGACTACCAGGCGCAAATAGCCGAGGCCGCCACGCGGAATCTTGGTGCGCAGGTTCTGCTGGGTATAGGTACCGAGTACGACCGGAGTCGTGAACGCGGCATCGCTTGCAGTCTGCAGCACGATGGACGACAGGGTGCCGTCAGAGGGAGCCGTAGCTCCTACCTTCTGGAGTACCAGCGTAAGCGGGTCCGAAGCTTCCGCCGGGCACTTTACCACATCGCTGGTAATCGTTGAGGCGGAAAGCGCCTTAGCGTCAAAAAACATATTCTGCTGATCGAAAATCATATTTGCTTCCTCCTTCCTCGATTAGCTGAAAGCCGGCTCAGTCTCGAGGATAGAGTCGGACTTATCGACCGGAATACCGGCGAAGTACAACTGCGGGAACGCGCCCATGACTTCCTGACGCGTGATATGCACGTTGTTTTTGTCGGTGAGATACTGTTCGAACCAATCGTACAGCGTCGGGCTGACGTACATATGCACGTCCTTGTCGCGGTTCTGCAGGTTGCGGATACGGTTCTTGGCGACAATGAACTTGTCGATAAGAGCCTTCTGCCCGCTCTGGGTCGTCGGCAGGTTCGTTACGTCGATGTTACGGACAAGAGCGCAAGACTCAATATCCATAACCGCGAGACCTGCATCCCAGTCGAACAGCGTAGTCAGCGCACGGTACGGATTGCCGTTAGCGTCAAAAGCGTCCTGCTCGCCGAGGTCCTGCTGCTTGAGGCCCATCTGCGTATTCTTCGGGTAGATACCGGCAACAGACTTCGTGCCCCAGCCTACGATGAAGGCGGAGGTGTTCGTGTTCGTGCCTGCCGTACCACCGGAGATTACCTGGTGGCCTGCCGTATGCTTGTCGCCGCCCACCGTGTCATAGCGGACAGACAGGCCATTGAAGGTGTCCGGGTTCACGGACGTATCGCCGTAGAACAGGGTATCTGCGATAAGGTTCGCAAAGCCCTGGACGAAAGCAGCGTCCTCACTGCGGCGGAAACCTTCCTTGTCGGCCTGCAATGCAAGCAGTTTAACGTCGACCGTACTGCGGTCCTCGAGCATCATGCAGGTGTCCTGAATCTGCTTGGTCGTCGACTTCTGAGCGGCAACACCGCGATTGATACGGCGAATGCTCGGAGTCGGAATGGAAGTGCGGAGGGTAGTTTTGTTACCCGTCGGCAGGTTGCCCTGCAACCACTTGATGTGGTTAATAATCGGATTTGCCTGCATGAGCGCTTCGATGATGAAGTCCACGGAACCGTCCGGGTTCATGCGGCTCTTGTAATCTGCAAGCGTCATAGCCTGCGTGCCAAGTACTGACATGTTTTTTCACTCCTTAATAATCGTTGAAATTGGTTTTGGGATAGATATTACCTGCTCCCGGCGTCGTACCGCCCGAGAGCTTGCCCACATCTTCGCCCACGAGGTCGCCAATCAGCGCGAATGCCTGCACCAGCGCAAGCTGATTACCCGCGCCGGATTCGTTAAGCGCCTGACGAAGCCCCGGCACACGCTTTTCCAGCGCCTCAATGCCGGTACCCGCCCTGCTCATGGTCTTATCAAAGTCAGCGCCCAGCGCCTGTTTGGCACTGTCCGCCCACCCCGTGACCTTCTGCTCATAGGCCTGCGCGGCGGCTTCGGTGGCCTGCTGCGCGACCTTCTGCATAAGGGGCATGCCATAAGCGGCAATCTTGGAGGCACTTGCCTGTGACAGGCCTGCGTCCTTCGCCACACCGGCAAAGGAATCAGCAAGCGCCTGGTCGTACTGTGCGCCCTCCGGCATCACACTGTGGAAGTCGTAGGACTCGGGAACGCCAGCGCCCTGCTGTGCGTCCTGTGCGCCCTGCTGAGCAGGGTCATTGCCACCGCCTAATAAAGTACCCGCCTGGTGTGCTGGCGCGTCTCCCGCAGGCTCCTGTGCGTCCGCGGGCGGTGTGCTGGTTTCTGGCGCAGTCTGTGCCGCGCCCTCTGCAGGCTCCTGTGCGTCTGCAGGGATATTGTTATCAGTATCCATAGTCTTGCTCCTTATCTAGTTGCATAAACTCTCTTAGCTTGGTATCGTATTCGGATTCCATCTGCAGCAGTGTCTGCATGCCAGTAGGATTCGACTCGATAACCATACGCTGGATAAACCGGCCGAGCTCGATACGGCCCTGGTTTATCAGCAGATTGTCTGCTTTGTTGCTGACATACTCAGTACCGGGATAAAGCCCGGATGCGCTGAGCAGGCGGCAGAGGAACCACCGCCCGAGCGGACTGTCCAGCAGATAGCGCATAGACTCTTTGTCCATTCTCTCCGCCTCTATGCGGCTTTGTGTTTTGTCAGTCATACGCCTGACCTCATGCCAAGCCCTGCCTCGTCAAAGCCAAGGAGCTGACGGAGGGCTGGGTTTCCATTCTGCGCGGCATCTGTTGCTGCCTTCGCGGCTTGGGCGGCAGGAGCTGCCGCCTGCGCCATCTGCATAGCCTGCGCAGTTTGCTGTTGCTGTTGTTGCGCCGCCTGCTTCTGGGCCTGTATCTTTTTGAAGTCATCATCCGAACGTTTGATGGACGCTGGGGCGCCGACCATATCAAGATACCGGCTGACCGCCTCAGAATAGTCAATCTTATCGAGTACGTCAGGGGACATCTGCGCCACATTAGCCACAAATGCCAAGCCCTGCTCGATGTTAACGAGCCCCGACATCTTCTGCGCCTGCGCCAAAGGACTGATATACTCAATCCTTATTTCCTGCTGGGCAAGAGTTTGTGCAAGGTCGGGATTATCCGGCTGCGGGAAAACGCCCGCGCGATCCAGGATATTATACACACGCTCGATAATATTCGACAGGAACTCGAACTGCATGCGCTGGACAACAGGGCCCAGCTGCTGCATCTTCTCGTTCGTGCGCTCCATAACCTCGCGGGCGGTCATGGATTTATCCTGCATATCCAGCATACGGAACAAGTCCGCGCTATAAGCCCGCTTCACACGCTCCTCCGTCTCGGCAATCGCCATCCGCAGATGGTCAAGGTCGCCAGCGAACTGGAAGAGCGGCGTCACACCGGTTTGATCACCTTTGCCGCGTACCGTATTGGAACCCGGCGCAAGGTTGATACCATTTTTGGCAGTCTCTTCATCGGACTGCATAGGGGGCTTGGCCATGAGCTCGATAATGCGGAGCATATCTTTACTCATTACCTGTAATTGCTTACTGTCGCCCTCAGCGAACCACCCAGGGCCTGCGCCGTATGGGTCATTCGCCAGCACAAGATAGCGGCCTACGGGTACGGGCCATTCATAACAGCCGCCCACATAGAGCCACTCATTCTCCTGCGCTTCATCGAGCCAGTACAACGATATGTAGGGGAGATACTGCCGCCCTAATCGGTTTCTGTCCGCATGAGCGTTTTCCTCCACATACCAGTAAACCTTATGCTTGCGCTTAAGGCCCGCACCGTTTTTCAGCTCTTCGCGCATGTTGTGCGTAAGCTTTTCCTCGCCGAACTTATCCGCTATCTGGCGTGTTGTGAGCAGGCACTCATAACAGAAGGTATTGACCTTCCCGTCAGCGCCCGCCGCCAAGTAATAGCTGCCGATAGTATACGGCGTGAAGTGAACGCCATGCACCGGATCCGGGAAGATTCCCAGTACCGCCTGCCCGAAGGCAAGCTCCAGATATGTCGCGTGCACAGCGTTGTAAAAATTCGACTTATCGAGTACATCATTGAGGATATCCATACGCTGGTCCAGCAGGCGCGCCACATCGGTATTGTCCCCCAAATCCCTTTCGGAAAAAGAAAGACGGAACCACCGGCGGTTCTGCGGCGTGAGTCCGGACATTATCCCAGCCGCAAAAGCCTGGTTTGCTTCCCACGGCGTACCGTCGTAAATCTTCTCATCACGTCTGCGGGCATTGTCCGTTGCATCGGACGTATCGAGGAAACTCCCCAGGAAGGGAAGCTCATAGTCCCGGATGGCCTTCCAGCGCTTCTCGAAGTTTACGCGGTTGTCTTTAAGCTCGCGCACCTTGCGCAGATATTCCTTTTTATTCGGCTTCTGTCCTCCGGGCCAGTCGGAAAGCTCGGAGTGCATAACTGCCGTGGGCGGTACTCTCGCCTGCCCTGCTATTGTTTCCATGTTATCCTCCATCAGCCAAGAGTGCCACGCTTCTGCTGCATCTGCGCATCGTTGCCAGATGACTGGCCAAGAAGTGTATTACGGTCAACCGCTACCTGCGTGCTGCCGCTGCCCTTCTTGTTACGCACCAAGTCGTTGGCTTCTCTCTTTGCCGAAGCGTCCGCACCAACCTCTGCGGACGTTACCGCGGTCGGGGCAGGATCCGCTTTAGGCGTCACGTAGCGGTAAACAACTTGCGTACCGCCGCCACCACCAGAACACATAAGCTTCACCCCCTTTCAAGCAAACGGGTCATAATCTACATTGCATTTACTGGGAAGCACCGTACCGCGCGGGCGGACGTTATACGCGAAAGTCAGCGCCGCCGCATCTGCGATATCCGGGGACTTGCCCAGCTTTTCTTTTATCTGTTCCTTGGGTTCCAGCTTCATACGGTTCGCGGTATCGAAGCTGTACTCAGGTGTTACAAGCTCTGTCTTGAGCGCGGGCACATCAGGAAGCGAGCCGCCCTCGTCGAGCCAGGCGCGCATTCTGTCCCACATCTCAGTGCGCTTATTGATGTAGCGGTTCGGCTCCTCGGCCTTGCCGCCAAAGTTGACCTCTGTCACGCGATATCCCATCTGCCTGCAGCGGTCAATGACGCCCTCGCCCCGCCCGCCATCAACAAACACGGCGTCGGGATTGTAGCGGTCCATCATGCGCATAATCTGCGCGGCAAAGCTCATATTGTCAATGCCCTGAAATACCACAGGCTCAAACATTACGAGGCCCTGCCTACGAAAGATAACACAGCGGTCATCACCGAAGCGGGCCACATCGACGCCCAGGACTACCGGAGCGCCCTTGATATCGGATTCGTGATAAGCCCGCTTGACCGATTCGGCTACAGTGTCTATCTTAATCAGCACGTTGTAAGCGCTGGCGGTGAAGTCACAGTAAAGCTCCTGCCTTACCTGCTCCTCGGTCATATCGCGCTTCATCTCGGCGAGCTCCTGCGGGCCGTAGTCGCCGCCCTCATCAAAGAGGCCGGACTCATCAGCGCGGTACATACCGCAGTACCAAGACTTCTCACGCTGGGCCTTAAGGTACATCTCATAAAAGGCGTTCTGCCCTTTAGGCGTACCAATGAATACTGCCCAACCCTTGCGGTCAGCGAGCGCTGGGCGGATGATTTCGCCCCAGAGCTCGGACTTTATCTGCGCGTATTCGTCCAGGATAACGCCGTCATAATAACCACCGCGCAAAGCGTCCGGATGGTCGGCGCCGATAATCTGAATCATGGCGCCCTCAAATCCTTCGTGCTTGGTTGGCAGCTGGATGAACAGCTCAGACTCGTTTATCTTCACATCAGGTATTACACCAGCATAATGCTTAAGGTACGACCAGGCTATTTGCTTTGCCTGGTTACGAAAAGGCGCCACATACGCATAACGCGGGGCGGGCCGCTTGTTTAGGATAGCCATCTTGATTAGGTGGTTCACCATGCCGACGGTCTTACCGAAGCGGCGGTGTGCGACCAACACGCTAAAGCGGTGAGACTCAAGTGCCGGATGTATCGTCTGCGCCCATATCTTTCGCGGGCGGTACGGAATCGTTATCTGCCTCACTCTCACCGCCTCCTTCCCATCTGAATTCAGCAGGGCCAAGGCCGGTTATGTTGGTTTCTGTCCGCTCCTTGTACTTCTCGGGGCGGGCGGCTTTTAGCAGGAATTCGAGCAGACGGTCAGAGGGCTTGCGCCCGGACGTTGCCCGCGCGATAGCTACTTCCTCCAGATAGTCCGCCGCCACTTCCTTGGCCTTCTCAAAAGCCTTCACATACTCGGGATCCTCCATCCAGTAATAATGGGTAAACTGATTTATTCCCGCTGCCCTGGAGGCCTTGGCTATTTGCCCGCATACAGCGTAGCAGTTCAGGAACTTATTTTTGTTCTCGTTCTTGATGAACCGATAAGTCTTGAACTTTACCGGCGCGGGCTCCGCCTTTGGGGCGGCAGGCTTTTTCGCTGCAGTCTTTTTCGTCGTGGTCTTTTTCGCTGTAGTTTTTTTCGCTGTGGTTTTCTTTGTCGTAGTCTTTTTCGTTTCCATTTTTTTTTGGCCTCCTCTCTTTGGAGTTTTATATACAAATTTCAGCCAGCAAGCCGGAGGTTTTGGCTCGCTGGCCTAACATCAGCCCTCGCCTTAGCGTCCAGGCAGTAATCAAAGGACGGGTTGACGCAAATCCTCTTGCGCAGGTGGGGCGTTCTGGAATTTCCCATCAAAAAAGCCCCGGTGTTTGCCGAGGCTTTGAGAGGTGTTGCATGTGTGTTTTACACCAACTCACTATAACTATTATACCCCATTTTTCGGGAAAAATTTGCTGCAAATTTTTTAGCCGCAATTTTTTTTCTCATGCAGCACCTTGATTAGCCCTAACTGCACGGCTACCAAGGCCACGCGGGTTTTTGTGTCCTCTACCAAACTGTAGTAAGTTCGCTCAGAAATAGACAAATCTACCGCAGTTTTGATATAACTTTCCCCTAGCTTATACCGCCTAATCATCACACGCCGGACAAGGGAATCGCCCTGGCGCATGGCAGTAGTAAATGACTTGAGCCAGCGCTCCGGATAGATAACCTCATAGCCGTTGGAGAGACGTATCTTGCGCAACTCTTCGACTCGCCGAATAGCTGTACAGGCTGTCGGGTCTGATATCCTGCTGTGCCCTGCCCCACCACTGTGGCCGCCGTGTGATGTTTTGGCTTCTTTTACTGCATCCTCGATATCGGGCCAGCGCCTAAGCATCTTCTCTACGCGACCCATTACGTCTTTTATCTCCACTAGGCTTCCTCCGTTTCTCTCTTTCGAATTTCTTCACGCAATCGAATAAGAGTATCCAGATACCACCTCGCCTTCTGCAGGCTTTCAATCCCTCCTTTCTGGCGGTATCTCACCACATACTTGATGATATTGCCCTGGCAATAATTGGAGAACCCTTCTTCCCCCAGCGTGCTACTGATCATGTCGATACACTCAATACCGCCCGGCGTCTGGTAATGCTTTGGATGATTTACATTGTCGATTTTATCAATCTTCATCGACAGGTTCTTCTCTCCCCTATCTGGGCTAGATTCCCACTCAATAGTCCTCTGGATTGCATTTTTATGAACCAACAATTTGAATTTTGGGTTTTCACAGTTAAAAATATATGCCTCGTCGTTTACTTCTATCAGTTCTACTGTTTTGTTGTATAAAAGCGATTCCTTATCAACGACTTTTGCTTTATCACCGACCTTAAACGTCATCTTCACCACGCCCCCTACGTTCTTTCAGCTCAATCATTTTCCTTTCCTTTTCGCGTATTCTCTATTTATGCACTCAATATCAAAATCAGTCATACCTAAAGTTGCTTTGCGCCAGTATTTTTTTGTTCTTTCCATCTCCCAAATGCAAACGCCTAAGCCGCCGACAATAACGCCAAAACCAAACGCGAAAAACAAATCAATCATCTGTCATGCCTGCCCCCTCTTAATCACATCGAAAACAGCATAGAATTTCTGCACCGTCACTTCCATATGGATATCCTCCCCGAATTCCAAACACAGCATATTCGCACCGCCGGGAGAAGGATGGAATCGCCATAGCTCACCCTCGTGGTAATCAATCACCGCCGATCCAGCTGAACCGGCAATCAAAAAGCGACCATCTCTTTTTACCTTCGCAATTCCGCTCATTCAATCTGCCTCCTTATTCCCATCCGTTCGCAAGGCCGATAGCTATAACCGCAGCCTTCATAGATTTATACTTCCTTTCGTCAACCTTGCGGGCGGCTGCCACAATGCCGTCAAGAACTAGCGGCTCCGATTCATCTGGTTCGGGCTCGGGTTCGGGTTTCTTCGGTTCTGGTTCCTTGGGTGTTGGATGCAGACGTTCAAGCAATTCGTCCTTGGAGATGGTTTTCGTCTTTAGTGGTTCGCTAGCCGGCTTTACTGGCTCATCTTTTTTGGAGTCGGCCCCAAAATAGCGCTCCAGTTCCTCTGGCGTTGCCTGCCGGGAATGACACTCGAAAACCATACTTTCGCGGCTCCCATTCTTTAGGTTCCTTACTGGGGTTCCTGCCGTTAACACACGGCCTAATGCGTTAACCATAGTCAGCCCTTCTTTCTTTCCGCCAACTTCTTTTTCTCAGCTTCCAAAAACTTTCGAAACGCATCCTCGCGCCGCTGCATTTCCCGGTGTCGCTGTTCCCTTTTCGCAATATGCCTCATAGGTTGAACTCTCCACAAAAAACGCTTAATCATGCCTCTGCCCTTTCATTATCTGCCTTGCCTTGCGCTCCTGCCGATGACGCTCATGGTAGGTATACGCCCAGACTCCCCACGTCGGGGATGTCCGAACAATCTTATGGTGCTGCTTATCAATCTTTATCAATCTGCCGCCCCCTCGTACACTCATAACACCTGTCGTTCATCTTGGCGCCCATGAAGAATAATAAAGTAATGCTGGCGCCGATACTGCCGAAGAACATTCCCGCAATAAAGGCAATCATGCCGCCACCTTCTTGCTCATGATCTTAACCATCTGCTCATTGATTTCGTCGTAAGTAATTTTCTTGTCCCCGATTTCATCACTCAGGGCCGCACAATATCCGTAGGCCTTCCCCAGCCGCTTTTTCTTATAGCCAAATTCATCCAGCATGGCCATAAGGAAGGCCGCGCTCATCTGCTGCACCGCCTTAAATTCAATCTTGCGGTGGTGCGTGGCCTTCGGGTTGTCTGTCATAAGCCCGCAGTCAAGGCCGACGTCGTTTTTCAGATAATCAGCAATCTCGGAAAGCGTGACGTATTTGCCTATGATACACTCGAAAATGTTCTGCATCTTATCCCGCAGGCGCTCCAGACGGGAACGCCCGAACCCTTCGTACTGGTGCATTGCGAAAAGGAAAACCGCGCTGAGGTTCCGCAGGGCCGTTTTACGCACGAACATATCTGTGGCCATTTGATACCGATAGGCCATTTTTACATCATGCTCTGCCCGATTAACGATTCTGTGCGCCTTGTGTTCATTGCCCCGCATAGCCAAATCACGCTTGCGGGCCATTTTCTTGGCAAAGCTCATAATCAGTCATCCTCCCCCTGCTCCAGCAGATAATGCCGCACATAATTTTTATTATTGACAAACTCAATCCCCGCTTCAATCTCAGCCTTGCTGAACTCCATCGCGACAAACGTCCAAAGGCAGGTTATTGTGTCCATAGCCTCAAACATCACTTCGGCGCGATGCTTCATGTCCGGATTGTTGCGGTACAAAGCCAGCGCCTGCACCAGCTCCTCCATCTCACGGCCGCAATGCTCTAACTGTTTTTCCATGGTTTCTTCGGGCTTACATACTTTCAAGTGCATTTTACTTTCCTCCATACTCTCTGATTCGTGCCTTGACAGCTTCCAGCAGGGCATCCTGTCCCGCCTCTTTGGCAGCCAGCGCCCGCATCACTTGTTCGTCTATGGTTTTCTTCGCTACCAGGTGGTGGATAATCACCGGTTTATCCTGGCCCTGGCGGTACAGTCTGGCGTTGGCCTGCTGGTATAATTCCAGCGACCAGTTAAGTCCGTACCAGACGATGACGTGCCCGCCTGCCTGCAAGTTAAGGCCGTAGGCCGTACTCGCAGGATGGGCCAAAAGTATAGATATTTTCCCATTGTTCCAGTCTCTCATTTCCTCTGCGCCTTTCAGCACTACAGCATCAGGAAAAAGGTTTTGCAGGCGGTCAAGGTCGTGCTTGAAGTTATAAAAAACAAGCACCGGACTGCACGACGCCTCCACAATTTCCGAAAGCGCCTGCGCTTTTGCGTCGTGAATATCGATAACACCTTTATCGTCGCTGTAGACTCTGCCGTTTGCCATCTGCAGAAGTTTTCCAGAAAGGGCCGCAGCACTTGTGGCAGTGATTTCTTCATCGGCCATCTCAAGCACCAGGTCCTTTTCCATCTGCTGATAAGTCCTAAGCGCTTTTGCTGATAGCTCGACGCTAATAGTGCGGTCAATCCTCGGCGGCAGTTTCAGATAATCCGCTGCCTTAAGGCTCATGCAAACGGGTTCAAGGCGTGCGTATATCTGCTTTTCTGCCTCGGGACCAGCTAGCCGGTAACTGTAGACTATCGGGCCGTTGCATTTATCAGGCCGGAAATACATCTGCCGGTAGGCCGTTATTGTTCGGCCCAGCGCCAAGCCGCCGTCCAGCAGGTAAACCTGCGCCCACAAATCCATAAGCGTATTGGGTGCTGGCGTACCGGTCAGAATAACTATCCGCGAAAAGCAGGTACGGCATTTCTTAAGGGCCTTAAAGCGCTTGGCGCTCGGACTCTTAAAGCTCGATGACTCATCCACAATCAGCATGTCAAACGGCAGTTTGTATTTGTAATACTCACAAAGCCACACCACATTCTCGCGGTTAATCACATAGGCGTCAGCATTGCGCGCCAAGGCAGCAACCCGCTGGCGGGCGCTACCCAGTACCGTCGAAAAAGTAAGGTCCAGATGCTCCCACTTGCCTGCCTCGTCCTGCCAGGTGGATTCAGCTACGGACTTCGGCGCGATAATCAATGCCCGCGTAACCTCTGCCCGGTCGACAAGATCCTGCAACGCGGTCAGCGTGATGATAGTTTTGCCAAGGCCCATATCCAAAAAGAGGCCGTAATGGTTGTTTTCCTCCACACGTTTTATCGCTTCGCGCTGATAGTCATGCGGTACGAACTTCATTAGCCCTGCCTCCTTTTCTGCGCCAGCACATCAATCATAAATCCCACTGCTAAGATTCTGGCAATAGTCGACACACCTTGCCGCCGACTCGCCTGAGTCAACCACCAGATATTTACATCCTGCTCGCCTCAGCTTCTTGCCCCAAACTTCTTGCAGCGCCCTGGGCTTTTCGCCCTCCTTTTTAAGCTCCACAAATACCACATGCCCGTTAGGTGTAATGATAATCCTATCTGGCACACCGGCATTTCCGGGGCTTACGAATTTCAAAAACATACAGTTTACACTTTCCAAGTTCTTTTTAAGACTTGCCTCAATTTCCTTTTCAAGTTTGTCCGCCATGTGTGTACACTCCCCGCCTTCCTTTACCTGCTAAACTTACCTGTTATTTTTGCTTTTGTTGTTGATGTTGTCGATTTTCACCCTGTTCGTACAGGGGAGGTAAATTAGGGGCGTTAGGCTGTATTCCTCGCGCGTATACGCCCTAATTTCATTTACTTTCATTTTTTATAAAAATCGACAACAATGACAACAAACAACCTTCAAGCCTTGATATACTTGGCTTCTGCGTGTTGTCGATTTTGTTGTCAATTCTCGTAATCGACAACAAAAATCGACAACATAATTGATAGACTCATCTATTTTTTGTTGTCGATTATTTTTGCGACAACAAAATCGACAACAGCTTTTATATCAAATCATCGAGGCCATCACCTACAAAATCGTGTTCGTCCCTGACGTACGCTCTCTGGATACCATATAGTTTGAAACGCTGGCAACCCCGAGCACGTTCGTAGGAATGCCATCCCAGCATTCTCTGCATAATGGTATTGAGTTCCCGCGCGTCGATGTTCTTAAGATTCTTGGCTGAATTCTCCAGGCACTCACACCAGATTTCCATAGCACACACGCGCTTCCGAACCTGCACGCCCTTGGGCGCTCCCTCCATATTGCCATTGAGATAGAGCCTTCGTTCGTCCAGAGTCCAGTCGTCCCAATCCTCCGGCAGCAGAGTGTCAAGGTAGTTCTGGATAAGCCCGAGCTTTTCGGCGCCCTCGGTGTGCTGCTCCTGCAATTCCTTGGCCTTGACCAGCGCCTCGCGGGACAGCATCAGCGACTTATCCTTTTTGTAGAGCTCGACAACTTCCGCCCATACCTGCGCGGCCTCTTCCTTCGTGAACTCCAGGAACACATCAGGCGCCCCGCCCTCGCAGGTGACCGGCCAGAAACGCCGCCCGCCCGTGCGGTCTTTTAGGAAGATACGCTCATTGGTCGTTGCGGCGAACACACACTGGCGCGGATGTTCTTCGGTTCGACGGCCATAAGCCGGGCGGAACTTATCGTTCTGTCGTGAGATGTAGGCTTTCAGCGCGTCATTCTCGGCGCGGGTGGCGGCCTGCATTTCGCCCATCTCGATAATCCACGAGCCAAGCAACTGCTCCATGGCGTCCTTGCCCTTAATGCTGTCAATCGTATCGTTGAACCATTGACCGCCGAGCCTTGAGAGTACCGTAGATTTACCGATGCCCTGCGGGCCGACCAGCACCAGGCAGAAGTCAAATTTACAGCCGGGACGCTTCACTCTTGCCACCGCGGCCTTGAGGAATTTTTCCGTAACCTCTTCGGTGTACGGCGTATCCTTGGCGCCCAGATACTTAATGAGTACCTTGCGCGCCCTTGGCTTGCCATCCCATTTGAGCGTGGCCAGCCAGTCGAGTACTGGGTGGAAAGCGTTTTTCATCGTGGCGCCCGTGAAGGCGTCGGATATCAACCCCGAACCCTGCAGCCCCTCGTATGTGATACTGATATAACTGCGGAGCTGGGCGTCGTCAGCGTCAACCCACACATCATTGCCGGGCTTTTTCTTCCGCCAGGGTAAATCTCTAAGCACTGCGATACGCCCTGCAAACTGGTCATAGCCGGTCATTCCCTTTAGCCTTGGGTCGTTCTCCAGTATCAGCTGGAAGTTAAACGCCTCGGCCACAATCTTACCTGACTTCGCGCGGTGCAGGTGCTCTAGCCAGTCAAGATCTGCTTCCTGCCCGTCCTCCTCCAGAAGGTCATCGCGGAAAGCGTCTTTAAGGGCTGCGTTCTGCAGTTTCTTGACCTCACTGTCCGCCCGCGCAAAGTCGGCCATTGCGGTAAATGACGGCAGTTTGTTCACCGGCGTATCCGCGTTGGCTTTTTCATCGAGCGCCCCAAACTTGTTTAAGCGAACAAGGTCAAAGCTGTTTACATCCTGCCCGCTTATCGGGTCGGTACCATGGTGAGAGTATGCGTGCTGACCCTCGTCGTAGACGATGAAGCCCGCCGCCGTCGTGCCTTGCGCGTAGGTGTAGCGGTTTTCCATACCGTCGCACTTCGTGTAGACGCCAGGCAAAAACTTTTCAATCGCACCCTCGATATCATACGCCCGACAAAAGAGGCCGATGATACCGGGCTTTTCTCTTGGGTCCCCGAGTTTCTTTGCGGTGCGCATGTGGGCGGCCGTCTCGTTTTTGGCGATAGGCCACGCCGTAGCATCCCGCCAGTTCTCGTATTTAGCCAGCACCGTCTCAACGTCCAGCGGGTTACCGCCGGCTGTGTCGATGACGTATTCCCCATCATCCGGAGCGCTCGGCCAGTACATGAGGCGCGTTGCCTCATAGGTCGTCGGGTCGAACATCTCAATCCCGATTTCCTTTGCGACCTCGCGGGCCAGCGGTTCATATTCCGCCTCGCTTACTTTGCGGGACAACGGGATAACAATACGAAAGCGTGGGCTTTGGGGCGTGTGGGAGTGTGTGGAGTAGGTTGCCACCGCCGTATCCCCGTGCGCTGTTGCCCACAATCGCACCGCAGCTGGGAAACTGCGTACGCCTCCGGGCTCCACGGTCTCGGGTTTCGGTATGTTATCGGCATCGAGGCATAGGAGCGAGCGGTATTTAACCCGCCCGCGTTTCCGTATGCCGTCCTCCAGATAACCACCGACAAAGCCGCCCTTGTCCTTGCGCTTGCCCTTCTCGGCTGGCGTCATGGCCTTGTACTCGGCCACCGTCTCACCTGTCCGGGTTGGAGCCTTGAGCCTTTCAAGCAGTTCCTGCCAGGTCATTTCTATATTGCGCCACCGCTTAGCTGTACGGGTATTCGCTACGGCGACCGCATAGTGGCGCAGTTCCTTGTTTTCATCCATACCTTAGTCCTTCTTATAGTAGTGAGATACGAATCCATCAGCATTCATCAAAAGTCCACTGTTCCACGGCTCATTCTTCGTCATAATCTCGATAACTTCATCGTATGAGCCGAAGTCCTCCGGCACGTCGATAACCACTTCATCGTGGATGTGCGCCACAATCTTATAACCTGCCGCCTCCAGCCTCATCATTGCCGCGCCCAGACAATCACGGGCGATGGCCTGAATAAGGTTCTCGACCAGCTTGCCCCCATAAGTCTCAAGATCCTCCCATTTATGCGTCAGCATGCCGAGGCCCTTATAGATAATGGATTCATTACCAAACCGGTTCTGGCCGATATGGGCGCCCACATAGGTGAGTGTGCGCCTGCTGGGCAAATGCAATACTAGGTTTCCGCCAGGTGTTTTGCTAAACCATACGCCCCTGGCTACGGCGTACTGCGCGTCCGTATACTTTGAACGGATGCAGCGGAACGCCGCCGACTGCATGGTTGACCACAAAGCTGGTATTGATGGCGAGGCCTGCCGCCACTTGTCAACGATATCCTGCAGTTCCGGATCCGACAGCCCCAGCTTGTCGCCGCCCATAGCTTTTAACGCCCCGATACCGCCGCCATAGCCGAGCGCAAGCTCGGCGATTTTCCCCTTCTGGCGGAGGTCGCCGTTAATGCCGTGTTTGACGACAGGCACGCCGAACATCTGCGACGCCGACGCGCAGTAGATATCCTCGCCTGCGGCAAAGGCTTCCTGCCGCCACTTCTCGCCAGCCACCCAGGCAATGACTCTCGCCTCGATGGCGGAGAAGTCAGCGACAATGAAGCGGTTTCCCTTGGCGGGTACCAGCGCGGTACGGATAAGCTGGGAAAGCGTGTCGGGCACATCATCATAGAGGCAGGCCATAAAGTCGAGGTCGCCATCCTTGACCGTTTCCCGAGCTTCGTCGAGGTCGTCGATGTAGTTGCGCGGAAGGTTCTGCAACTGGATGTTACGGCCAGCCCATCGCCCTGTACGCGCAGCCCCATAGAACTGGAAGAGGTCGTGCGCCCGCCCATCTTTGCAGACGGTGTTGGCCATCGCCTCGTACTTTTTAATGGAGGACTTGCCAAGCTCCTGGCGGATACGCAATACCTTCTTGATGGTCGGATGGATATCTGAGTCAAGGAGTTTTGCTATCGCCGCCTTATCGATGCTCCGCGTTTCGACCCCGTTAAAATGGAGCCACTGCCGAAGCTGCGCAGTACTGTTGGGATTCTCAAGGCCTGTGATACGGCGGGCCTCTGCTTCCAGCGCCCCCGTGTGCTCGTCGCTTATCTTAAGCGCGTTTCGCACAAGGTCCATATCAATTCCCACGCCCCTGTCATTGATGGCCCTGTCGACCAGCCATAAGTCGTGTTCTTCACTACTCGGGCGGGAGCCGTCTGACAGGAGCTTATTGCGGATAAATCTTTCGGTTGCCACGTCCTGGCGGTTGTACTCGATAAACTGCGCCCATTTATCAGGCGCATGTTCGGGCAGGTTCCGCGTCCGCCCGCCGTTTGTTTTGGTGGGCTTGCAGGGAAGGCAGAAATACCGGATAAGCGCTTTGCCTTTAGGGTCCTTTAACTGTTCTTCCGGTAGTCCCAGAGCCATACCAACAGCGGCAAGTCCGGGCGGGTAGCCATTGTAACAGCCAAGAATCATATCGCATTCCCATTGATGGATAGGCATGTCCGGGAAATACTTGCGCAGGCAGGTAATTTCAAACGCTGCATTGTATGCTGTCTTGATAACCATTGGGTCATAGAGCGCTTGCTTCACGAAATCCGGAATCTCTCGACCGCTCTTGAGGTCAACCACGTCAACAGGTTCATCATCGAAGGCATAAGCAAAAAGCAGTATTTCAAAAGTATCGGCGTCCACATATTTATGGACGCCACACTTTATGTCCGCTGTGCTATATGTCTCGATATCAATAGTGAGTACGTGCATGCACAGACGCCTCCATTACATCAGGTCATCGAGGCCGTCACCTTCGAGAAGGCTATCGTCAAAATCGGTATCCGAAACCACCGAACCGGTGAACGCCTTGCCGTCCTTAATCTTGCGGATCGCCAGCAGGGAAACACCGATGCCTTTGTTGACGCCCTTGTTATAGGGATAGAGGCTGACTACAGCCTGCACATAGCAGCCGCTGTACACTTCGCCGGGGTCTACCACTTCCTGGCGGTCCTTATCGAGCACCTTGGGCTTGTGGTCCGGGTTGCTCTTCGCGTTGATAAAATAGCTGTCAGCATAAGCTTCATCATCTTTTTCGTCACCATCACGCAGAGGGTTGCGGATATTACCCTTGCCCAGGTTCTTCTTAATTTCAGGATCGGCAAGCATATCCTCGATAGCTTTCTTGAGGCGGGTTGCTGTCTGGCTCTTCTTCGGGATAATGAGGGACGCGCTGTACTTATCGTTGCCGTTAAGGTCAGGCGCAGGCTGGAAGATGTGGGCAAAAGAAAGACGAACGAGACCAGTAGTGAATTTCATAAAGCATTTCTCCTTTTCGTGTAGAAAAAAATTTTATATATGCGATATCTGCTTAGAGCAGGCTATCATCAAAATCTTTGGCGGCAGCGGCTTCAATTTCCATTGGCGGCCGCTTGTCGGATTCGGGCACCAGCGTAGGCTTGCCCGCGGGTTTATCGATAACATCGGCGAGAATATCTGCAAGCTTCTTCTTGCCAACCAGCTTCTCCAGAGCGGTAAGCGTCTTGAGCTCCTGCGGTTTGTATATATCGGTATAGCCGCCGCTTGTGAGGAGTTCTGCTGCGCGTTCCACATCCGTGATTTTACGGACAGAACGGCCGGCTACCACTTTAAGCCCTGGCCACTCGGTACCATCAAGGGCTTGTTGGAGTGCAAATTCTTCGACCGAGGTCAGCCATTTT
>Ga0256405_10002492_pt1 | contig 42016 bp, 31 predicted proteins | sample RumenRJG_02DNA_FD_189096 | JGI IMG/M metagenome (GOLD analysis project Ga0256405, IMG submission 189096) | Bovine rumen microbial communities from Lethbridge, Alberta, Canada - RJG_02 | ecosystem: Host-associated > Mammals > Digestive system > Stomach > Rumen | place: Canada: Alberta... | reverse complement strand
TTTTGTTTTCATATTTTTTCAAAAATTTTTTTTCTTTCTTTGCGTTCATTGCATTTATATGCATCATGTTCAACGATAAAAAACCAGCTTTACTTATTGTGCTGATTTTTGGAAATAAATCCTTTCTCATAATATTTGTGTTTATAAATCAAAAAAATAAAAAACAAATTGTTAGCAAAATATTTTATTATTAAAATTTTACAAGTTGAAAATATTTTGAATAATATTTGTATTTTTAAAAAACAAATATTATTATATGAATATTTATACATATTAAGACGATTCTGCGTTTGAGACCTACTTTAAAAGTAGGTCTCAAACGCAGAATCGTCTCTTTTTAGGATTTATTGTTAAATGAGGTAAACTTGTTAAAGAAGAACATCCGCTAAACATATAACTCGTTTTAGTTACATTTTGAGTATTAAAATTAGATAAATCTAAATTTGTTAAAGAAGAACATTTTTCAAACATAAAACGCATATCAGTTACATTTTGAGTATTAAAATTATATAAATTTAATTCTTTTAAAGAAGAGCAATAACTAAACATACCACTCATATCAGTTACATTTTGAGTATTAAAACTAGATAGATCTATTTTTTCTAAAGATTTACATTTTAAAAACATATCCCCCATATCAGTTACATTTTGAGTATTAAAATTAGATAAATCTAAACTTGTTAAAGAAGAACAATAACTAAACATATCGTGCATATCAGTTACATTTTGAGTATTAAAATTAGATAAATCTAATTCTTCTAAAGAAGAACATACAGAAAAAATATCACTCATATCAGTTACATTTTGAGTATTAAAACTAGATAAATTTAATACTTTTAATTTTTCACAATCAGAAAACATACAACTCATATCAGTTACATTTTGAGTATTAAAATTAGATAAATTTAATTCTTTTAAAGAAGAACAATAACTAAACATCCAACTCATATCAGTTACATTTTGAGTATTAAAACTAGATAAATCTAATTCTTCTAAAGATTTACATTCATAAAACATACCACTCATATTTTTTATATTATTTCTTTTAAAATATGTAAATTTTATTTTTTTTATAAATGAACAATTTTTAAAAAGATTATCTAAGGAATCTAATTCAGGTTCTATAGTCATTTTTATTGTTTTTGTTGATTCATCATTATTTTCTAAATTTTCAATTGTAATAAAATCTTTATTTAAAAATATTATTTTATTATCTTTATTGTGTATATTATTGTTTAAAATTTTGATGTTATCTACAGTTTCTATTTCCAATTCTATAGTATTAAAAATTCTTTTAAAATAATCTATATTTATTTTTAGTTTATTTTGTATTTTTTTATTATATCTGATTAATTCTAATTTTCTTTTTTCAGGTAAAAAATCTAATATTATTCTAATAGTATATATAGCCTTTATATCTAATAGATTACCTACAGAATTTATTTCTATAAGTTTCTTAACAATTTCTTCTAAAAAATATCTATTTTCTTTTATATCTTTCGTTTTATTAGTACTATAAGTGTCAATTATTTTAAGTTCTTGAACATATTTATTTATAAATTCAGCTAAAAATTTATTGTTTTGGTCTATTTGCATTATTATATTATGACGTTTTTGTTTATAGTCTTTTTTATTTTTATCTAATTTAGATAAGGAATTTCTAAGATTTTCATCAATTTGTAATTTGTTTTCTATTTCGTTTTTTAATTTATCTATCTTATCATATGAGATTTTAAAATAACTTTCAAAATCTCCATCATTTGTTTTTATTGAATTTCTATCTGATTTTTTAAAATGACTTTTATTGTTTATTTTATTGAAAAAATTATTTTCTTCAATTTTGTTTTCATATTTTTTCAAAATTTTTTTTTCTTTCTTTGCGTTCATTGCATTTATATGCATCATGTTCAACGATAAAAAACCAGCTTTACTTATTGCGCTGATTTTTGGAAATAAATCCTTTCTCATAATATTTATGTTTATAAATCAAAAAAATAAAAAACAAATTGTTAGTAAAAATATTTTATTATTAAAATTCTACAAGTTGAAAATATTTTGAATATATTTGTATTTTTAAAAAACAAATATTAGCATATAAATTTTTATACATATTAAGGTGCTTCACCGATTGACTTACTTTTAAAGCACCATGACTAAGTCCTGGACCTTAGAATGTTTCTATATTCATAGAAACGAATATATAACTAATTTAATAAATTATCTATTAAAATACACTATGTATTAAAATACATCATATATTCTTGTTTTTACGAATGTAAAGACATCTTGTTGCTTACTTTTAAAGTAAGAGCCGGTTCGGCGTTTGAGAACATATATCCAATCTTAGATTGGTTGGTTACTTTTAAAGTAACCCCATTTGGATATTCCAGAGTTTAGTGTAATAAGAGTTTTTATTTTGTAGAAGTTGTTCATGGGTACCTTCATCTATTATTCTACCTTCATCAAGAACAATTATTCTATCCATATTTACCAATGTCATTAGTTTATGAGCTATTATTATCGTTGTACAATCGCGATTATTTAATAAAGCATTTAGGGACTCTTGAAAATATTTTTCTGTTATAGCGTCTAATGCTGATGTAGGTTCATCTAATAATAATATGTTAGAATGTTTTAAAAATGCTCTAGCTATAGATATTCTTTGTCTTTGTCCACCGGATATATTAAGACCTCTTTCTCCGACAACATAATTATAATTATCTGGTAATTTCATTATATCATCGTGAATCTTTATTTTTTTGCATATATCTTGAACTACTTCATCGTTAATATTTTCGCAAGAATATTTTATGTTATCGATGATAGATCTGTTAAATAATATAGTATCTTGAGGTATTAAACTTATATTATTTCGCAATGATTCAGTATCTATATCTTGTATATCTTTACCATCTATTAGTATTTGACCGGTATAGTTAGTGTTATATTTTAGTAATAAAGAAAACAATGTAGACTTTCCTGTTCCAGACTTACCTACAACACCTATCTTCTCTCCTTTATTTATATTGAGGTTAAAGTTTTTTAATATGAAATCGTCATCTGAGTTTTCATTATAATTAAAAGTTACATCTTTAAATTCTATTGTAGGAGATGATGTTAATTTTAACTTATCTGTTTTGCTATTGTTTGTTATAGGTTTAATATTTTTATAATAATTTGTCTCTTCTAAAAATGATAATGAGCTTTTTAATTCACTAATTTCTTCTACTATAAATTGAAAAGAACGTAATAGATCCCATATAGCAACACATATTGTCACAGAATAAGACCATATAGCTATAAAATTACCTAGTGTTATTATATTATGTAGATATAAATACAAAGAATATGCTATTGGAAAAAGTATCATAAAAGAGTATATTATGCCTCCTACTATATGAAATCTTATTTCATAATTAAAGACTTTATTTTGATATTGTAGATAGTTTTCATCTAAGTCTTTTTCTAATAATCTCTTTTCTTTTTTAAAAGTAGCAAAAGAAAATATAGTTAATATATTCATTAATCTATCATTTATTCTACCTATTAAAGCATTGTAATTATTTTCTTCTTGATATTTTACTTTTCCTAGTTTTAATAAAACGTTAGAACAACATATTATAAATAATAGTAACAATACACCTACTAATATACCTAATTTTAGATCTATATAACATATCAACATAGCGCATGATATTATTTTAAAAGGATCTGTTATGAAACCGTCTGTTATATCGCCAACCAAGTCATCATAATTAGATAATATGTTTCTTATTCTACTTATCACGGATCCGTTAGTATTCTTCTGAAAAAAATCATAATTACTATTTTGAATGGAATCATAAAGAGTTATCATCAACCTTTTATTTACATTAGGAAGAGCTTTCTTCTGTGTCCATATTCTTATTATATGTGCAAATTCAAATAAAAACAACATTATTCCAAAAAAAACAACTGGGGTAATATAATAATTAAAAGTAAAATTAGATACTTTTAAGTTATCTATTATCCAATTACGAGCCAGACCGAAAAAACTAGGTTCTGTGCTTATAATAAATATTGATAATAAATATAAAAAATAATATTTTCTATATCCTTTTGTTTCTTTCAAATAAATCTTCAATATTTTCCACGTAGTCATAATAATTTTTAATAAATTTTTTTAATATTTTTTAGTAAATTTTACTATTTTTTCAATAAATTTTATTTTTTTTTAATTTTTACTTATTTAAAAGTACTTCCAACACGTACTTAAATTTTAAGTATAATAATATTTTTTTAATAATAAAATATTTTAGTATTTTATATTTTATATCTTAGCTAAATAGTATGGATTACATAAACATTGCAATCATAGTTGTTATGATGCTTGTCTTCTATATTTTTTTTATTTTACCACAGAAAAAACAAGAAGAACAACGTAATAAATTCTTAGAAGGGTTAAAAAAAGGTGATGATATAGTTATGTTAAGTGGTCTTTGTGGTAAGTTTTGTTATTTTAATGATAATAAAGTTACCATTGAAGTCGATGATCATTCTAGAAAATTAGAATTTCTAAAAGATTATATTAATGTTGACAAGACTATTGAGATTAGTAAGCCTAATATAGTTACTAAGAATAAAGATTAAAAATAGATTATTTTAAGTTATAGATATGTTTGAAGATATTATTCCATCTAAGATTAATGGAACTAGAGATTTTTTTGGTAAAGAATTAGAAAAAAGAAATTATCTAATAAAAACGATAACTGATGTTTATAAAAGATATGGATTTGAAGAGTTAAAGACACCTGTTTTTGAAGATATAAAATTATTAAGGAATGTTTATGGTGATGAAGGTAATAAGTTAATGTATAAGATTCTCAGATCAGGATTAGAAGAAAAAGATGTAAAAGGTATTACTGATAGTGATGATATTTTACATAATTTAGTAGATAAATGTTTAAGATATGATTTGACGTTACCGTTGATACGTTATGTTTGTAATAACTTTAATAATATAATATTTCCATTTAAGAGGTATCAAGTTCAACCTGTTTTTAGAGCAGATAGACCACAAAAAGGACGTTTTAGGGAGTTTTATCAATGTGATATAGACATCATAGGCTCAGATTCTTTACTTTGTGAAGTAGAATTATTACAAATTGTTGTTGATGTATTTAAAGAATTAAATATTAAAAATTATAAGATAAAACTAAATAATAGAGGTTTGTTAAATGACATTGCAAACTTATGTGGTCTAAAAGATGATTTTACTAAGTTTTATATCTTAGTAGATAAAATAGATAAGATAGGTCTTGATAAATTTTTTGAAGAGATAAAAAATTTAAATATCAAAGATGACAAATTTAATGTACTAGAAAGTATATATAAAAACAACTATAATTTAAAATATTTGGAAGATATATTTAGGAATAATAATGTAAATTTTGATAATTTAAACAATTTAAAAGACGTTTATAATTTATTAAAAAGTTTTAATTTTAATTTAGAAGATATAGATATAGATTTTACATTAGCTAGAGGTTTAGGGTATTATACAGGTAGTATTTTTGAAGTAATCATAGAAGATGTTAAAATAGGTAGTGTTGTTGGTGGTGGTAGATATAATTATTTTGCAGACAAGTTAGATAACGATAATTTAATAGGTATTGGTTTATCTTTTGGTGTAGATAGGTTATTAGTAGCTCTCGACGAATTAGATATATTTCCAAATGAAATCAATAAAAAAAAAAAATTATTAGTTTTAAATGCTAATAATAATATATTTAATGTTGAATTAATAAATAAATTAAGAAGAGAATATATTGTAGATTATTATTACAATGCAGATGATGATATAAAAAAACAGATGAAATTTGCTAATAGAAAAGGTTATGATTATGTTCTTGTTAATAATAATATTAAAGATATGTCAACAGGAAATGTAAGTAGTTTATAACAAAAAATGTTATAATAAAAACAATTATAATAAGTTATTTCTTAAGTAATTCTATTTCTTCAATAGGTAATCCAGATAATTTAGATATCAATTTAACATCTAAACCTTCTTTCAACATATTTTTAGCTATTTCTATCTTTTCTTCTATTTTACCTTTTTTTAAACCTTCTTTTAAACCTTCTATTTTACCTTTTTCTATATTTTCTGCTCTGTTTAAGTCATTAGCTAATCTTGTCTTAATATCTGTTTCATACATCTGTCTTATATAGTTATCACCTCTTAATATTTTAAGTTCTTCAATAGCTTTTAATATCTTATCGTTTGTAACACCATTTATACTTCTATTATCAACAAATTTTAACCAGTTTTCAAGGTTTGTATTAAATATACCTTCCTTAAATTTGCTCAAAAATATATAAACAGATGTAAAATTAACATTTGTTTTTTTATAATCATCACCAAATTTAGTTTTTCTATATGTCGGTTCTATTATCTCTATAGGCGTTTTTCTATCAAAAATCTCACATCTTTTACTAATCTTATCTTTAATAATCCAAATGCTATATACATTAGGTATTTTTTTTAAACTACTACCTGCTTCAACACCATCTAACAACATCAAAGAATTATAGAAAATACCTCTTTCTACAAAGTTATCGTAATATAAACTCTGCACTTCAACATCTACATATGTGTTATTTGTGGTTTTTACCCTAACATCTAATAATCCACTTCTATTTTCTTCATATTTTTTTATCATTTCAGAATTTCTATATTCTAAATTCTTAATCTCAGGCATCAGATCATATTCTTTAGATAAAGCATTCAAAAAATCTATGAGTAGATCTTTATTTTTCTCAACACCAAATAACCTCTTAAAAACATAATCACTAGTTGGTAATATGTTAGCATTTACATCACCCATATACATATTCTTACTACTATATTTTATGTTACAAACTTTTTTTAACAACTTTTATAACATTTTAATAAAAAAATTACTAAAAAAACTTTTAATATTTACTTATAAAATATAACTAACCTTTATATTATTCAAATTTCTAACATTTTTTAGTAAAATCTTACTTAAAACTTTATTAAAAGAAAGTTTATATACGATTAAAGATGGATATTTTTTTGAATATTTAAAAAAATATATTTTTAATAAAATATCAAAAATTTTGGATTTTTAAATAAATATTTGATAACATTTTTGCTTTTGCTTTTGCTTTTGCTTTTGCTTTTGCTTTTGCTTATATTTTATTTATAGAGGATTATGTTATATAGAATATTTAATAACGTATTTTGTAAAATAATTTTATTTTCTTTAATGAGTAAAATATATTGTTTTGATCCAAAAAAATATAATTTAATGTTAGAAACTATTTGTGGTAAATATTCAATAGAAATAAGAAGAAATATATCTTTATATCTTAATTATACTTTAAAAGACTGTAATAATGATACTATTGAAATAAATGATAATTTAAAAAAAGCAATTAGTAAATACTTAAAAGTAGATAATAATACTATTAATATTAAAGCATGTAAATTAACGGATTTCGAAGACACTATTTATATTAAATTAGAAGATTATCGTATTTATGTGAAAAATGATTCAATATTGAAAAATAGTATAAAAATAGTCGAAGAAGAATCAAAAAATGTTTTATATTCAGATAAAAAAGGATTAGATTTTATATTAACAGATGAAATTGAATTTTATTTAGAAAATGAAAAATATTTAAATCTATCTGAAGAATTAAAAAAAAATTATGAAACTATCTTTAATGAAATAAGTGGATATTATAAATTAAATTATAAAGATAATGAGATAATTAAGAATCTATCTAAAATTAAAGACTATAAAAAATATGTAAAAAATGTAGAATATTTTATAAATGATGAAAAAAAAATTTCGTTAAAAGTTAAATTTAATGATCCTTTTAATCGTAATAAAATAGTATTTAAAGATAGTGATGATAAAGAAATTACTAATAAACATATTATTGATAATTATATAAATAAAGTTATATTAGAAAACATTAAATTAGGCTTAAAAAATTTAACTAAATTGGATGATAAATTAAGATATATTAAAAATGATTTCTCTAATTATAATTCTATTTTTAAGATAGATTTAAAGTTAGAAGATAATTCAATAGTATTTAATGTTAAAAAAAGTAAAGGAGTAGATGAAATTGCATTATATTTAGATTATCTAATAATTAATAAAAAAAAAGAATATATTAATTTTATAAATGATCTTTATAATAATGAAAAGAGTGAAAAACCTAAAAAAAAATGGGGATTTTATACCAGATTATTTAAAAGTTATTATGAGTATGTTAATAATGAAGAATATTTAGACGAATGTATTAATATAATAAAATCTTTAGGAGAATATTATTCTAAATTTAAAGATATTTCTGATAGAATTTTTGCTTTAGAAGGCATATTAAATGAAGATTTAAAGAACAATGTTATTAAATATTATGGAAAATTAGAAAATGAATTTGACGTTAAAAAGAATTATATGGAATATTATGTTATTGATTATTTTAGTTCTAATTTTGCTGATTCTATAAAATATAATTATTATAATAATAAAGATTATATTTCTTCAAATGGGAATAATTTAACATTTAAAATAATTATTTTGGAAAGTGAAAAATATAAATTATCTGATTATAAAATAAGTGTTTTACAAGAAATTAAAAACATAAAGAAATTAGATGATTCAAAGGATAAAATAATAGAAAAAAATGAAATTTATGTTAAAAATTTAATTGATACAAATTTATGGTATTTAGAATTATTCATTTTCAAAAATTATAAAGATGAAGATTTAAATGAATTAAATAGAGATGATTTTAAAACAAGATTTAGTGAATATTTTGATAGAAATATTAAAGAAACAAATAAAAATATAGTAAAATCAATAAAAGAAAAATTATTAAAAATAAAACCATATAAAGCTGAATTTGAAAAATTAAAAGATGAAGATGTTAAAGAAAAATATACTACATCAATATATAAGAGATATAAAAATTTACTCAGTAAAGATTTTATATTTCACAATTTTAATGATGATGAAATTGATGTTTATTTGCAATATGAATTTAAAGGTAAAATGTTGTTATCATTATTTCAAAACCAATATTTAAAAAAAATAGAAACTTATGAATTTGATAATATTTGTAAATATATGTTAAATACTTCATATGAATTAAAATACGATAATTTTAAAAAAATATTTGAAGATGATTTTATTAATCTTGTAAATAAATTTGTAAATAAACCAGAGATATTAGAAAAAATAAAAAAATCTATATGTTTTTTGGAACTTAATAATAAATTAAACGAAAAATTCGATACATTAATTAAAGATATAATAAAACAATTTACTGATAATGAAAATGTAGAAATTTCTAAATTTACAAAATTAAGTGAAATAAATAATTATAAAAATAAAGAAAAAGAACATTTTAAAACAAATTTAATAAATCATATTTCTACAAAAAGTAATTATTTTAAACAAAATTATGATAAATTTAAAAATGATTCTACAAATCTTTTATTTAATAATGATAAAAATTATGTAGATTCTTATTATAATCAAATTATAAATAAGTTAAATGAAAAAAGAACTGAATTTGAAAATAATGTAAAAATAGATAATGAAGAAGCTAATAAATTATATCAAGATGTGATAAAAGTTGTAAATGATATTAAGAATGATTTAGATACGAAAATAACTAAATTAACAAAATCTAATTTAGAATCTTATAATTTTAAAACAGAAGATGAAATAAAAAATTATATTAATGAAGAATTAAAAAAAATTGCTGATTTTCAAACTAAATATGATAACTATTCCAAGATTAAAACTTCAGAAGGACAAGAAATATCATCTTTAATAGATTCTAAAATATCTTCTGTTTCTAGTTTATTAAAACAAAATTATGAGTTAAAAGGTAACGAAATTTCTATTGTAAAAATTAATTATCCATTATTAGATGAAGATCAATTTAATGAAAATGTAAAAACACAATATAACTCATTTATTAAAAATGACGTAAATAAAAAATTCGATTCTAGAAAAAAATACAAAGAATTATATAATTTTATTATATCTAAATTTAATTTTATTGAAGATGTTTTAAAAGATAATCAATCAATAAAAGATTCTGAAGATGTTATAAATGTGGATAATATATCATTAATTTTAATATTAAAAGAACAATATAAAAAGCCAAAAGATGATACAGAAGATGATGAACATAAAGATGATGAACATAAAAAAGATGAACATAATGATGATGATGAAGAAGATCCTAATAAAAAAGAGAAAAAGGATCAAAGTGAAAATAATGATTCAAAAGTATCTTCTGATATAATTGGTGAACCAGATAATAAAAAAGGATGTTGTGCAAAATGTTCTGGAGGAAATAAAACTAAATCTAAAACTAAATCTAGTAAAAAATGTTGTTCTGGTAAATAATTCATTTTCTTTAAAAATTTCAAATAAAAAATCTTTAATTAAAACATATTGAATTTAAAATTTCAATAACCAACTTAAAGTTGGATCTTCATTCTCAATCGGCGCCTACTTTAAAAGTAGGCAACCAACGTGACGTTGGATCCAATAATAATGACTGTTTATATATCACTATATATTCTTTGTTTCGACTATCTGTCGAAACGTAAAAATTTTTGTCAAACTTTTTATAAAAAGTTTGTAAATTTTTCATTAAAAACTAATATCATATTTATTTAAAATAAGAAATATTAAAATCTGGAGTTATTTTTTTAATAGTTTCGTACATTAATGTTATTACGTTATCAAGATCTTCAGAATGTATCATTTCTACTGTTGTGTGCATATATTTTAATGGTAATGATATTAAAGCAGAAGGAGTACCACCATTTTGATATGTAAAAGCATCTGTATCTGTTCCTGTTCTACCACTACAAAATTCCTCTTGATATTTTATATTATTTTCTTTAGCAGTATCTGTTATTAACTTACGTACATTATGATGTATTGCTGGAGAATAAGCTATTACAGGACCATTACCACATTTTATATCACTATGTTTTATCTTATTATAAAAAGGTGTTTGAGTGTCATGACATACATCAGTACATATTGCTATATTAGGTTTTATTCTTTGTGCTATCATTTCAGCACCTCTTAATCCTACTTCTTCTTGAACACAGTTACATATATATAATCCAAATGGTAATTTTATATTGTTTTCTTTTAATTTTCTAGCTACTTCTGCAATTATTATTCCACCACCTCTATTATCAAAAGCTCTACATGCATAATATCTACCATTATTAATTTTTTGTAAATCTGCTTCAAATGTTATTATAGATCCTGGATGTACTCCTTTTTCTAAAACTTCTTTATCACTTTCACAACCACAGTCAAATATAACATTTTCAATATTTGGTATTTTATAATCTTTAGGTTCTCTTTTAATATGTACAGGACTCCATCCAAATACTCCTAATATCTTTTCACAATTATCTAAATGTATATAACCTCTCATCCCTGGAGCTATATCATAATCTGATCCACCATTTCTAGCTACATAAATTAATCCATTTGGTGTTATATAATTTACTGCCCAAGATATCTCATCAGCATGAGCTTCTATAACTACTTTAAATTCTGCATTTTTATTAATAATACCAACTGCAGAACCATATGGATCTGTAAATATTTCATCTACATTATCTTTAACATAATCTATCCATACTTTTTGACCTTTATATTCATATCCTGTTGGTGCATTTGCATTCATGTATTTGTACATGAAATCTTCATTAACGTTTTTCATATTCTTATTTTAGGTTAATCTAATTAATTATTTTTATTATATTTTTTTAATAAACTATATTAAATATTTTAATAAATATATTTGAATATTTTCATTTTTTATTTTAGTAAATATTTGTAGAGTTATTTTCAAATTTGATTTATATTGAAAATTAATAAAAATCAAAGTTTTTTTAAAAGTTAAATAAATTTTTTATTTTATTTCCGATGTTGAATTTATTAGTTAAGTAGATAGAAAAATCAACAATAAATATACTTGCGATAATATCTAAAATTGAATGTACTTTTATAAAAATAGTACTTAAAGATATTAATATTGTTATAATTATGAGTAAAATTTTAAGATATTTTTGTTTTAAAAGATAATATGAATATTTAAAAATCAAGTAAGTTTTAATAATATGAAAAGAAGGAAATGCGTTATATTGTAATTTTGCATTATTTAATAAATTAAAAATAAAATCAAAGCAAGAATTATTAGAATAAATTTCATTATTAAATTCAAAATAAGTCGGAAATATTAGAAGAATAAATCCTCCAATTGTACATGATATAATTGATGATGATATATATTTATAAAAAGATTCTTTACTTAATATTCCTATATATATTGTAAGCAAATATATGTGTAAATAATAATAAACATAAAAAATGATAAAAAATTTAAAAAATGGAATTTTATCATCTATAAAATTTAAGTTTATTTTATGTGGTTCAATATTAAAATATAAATTTAATATCAAAGGTATTTGATAACATAATATTGTACTGTAAAAAATAACGATATTAGAAATTATTATCTCTTTTTTATTATTTTTAATTATATCTAAAATATTCATAATTTATTAATTATAAAACTACATCAATAGCACCTTTTCTTAAAATAGTCATATCATTATCTTCAAATTTAACTATTGTTGAACCTAATTTATTTTCATTTATTTTACCGTCTAATATATAATCAACTTTATCTCCAATTTGTTTATTTATTTCTTCTACAGATCCACAATTAGGATAATTATGTATATTAGCACTTGTTAAAACTATTGGAAAATCTATGTTATTTAATATATATTGTAAGTTTTTATCATCAGGAATTCTAATTCCAACATAATCTTGATTAGCTGTTATTAAATCTGATATAATATCTTTTTTTTTTAGAATAATAGTAACTTGTCCTGGAAAATATTTATCTATAACATTTTGGGCATTATTAGAAATGTCTTTAGCAACAATATTAAAATAATCTTTATTTTTAATAGCTATTGATAAAGGTAATGAAAGTGGTCTTTTTTTTATTTCAAATATTTTTTTTATAGATTTTTTATTAAAAGCATTACATGCTATTCCAAATATAGTATCTGTTGGTATGATTACTATTCCTCCTTTATTTAATTGATCTATAATTATGTCTAAATTTTTTGTTATTCTATTCATATACTTTTTTACTAAATAAAAATATTTTTACATTAAAATATTTAAAAATCTTTTCTTATTTGATTAAAAGTTTTATAAAAATTTTATTTTTTATAACAAAATAATATGAAAATAAAAACTAAAGCTAATGTTTTACCAACTAGTCTTTTTAAGAGGGAATGTTATAAAGATATATTTAGAGCACAATGGTGGGTAAATATTTTAATATTAACTGTATTAGGATATGGAGTATATATTCATATGAAGTCTGTATGGATAACAGCTTTAGTTTTTGAGATATTATATTTATTGTTTTGGTTTATTCAGGTTACTACTGCTTTATATATACCTCAAAATGCTATATTATTTGAAAAATTTAGTTTTATATTTTCACCTGAGAATATAATATTAGTTCTTGATGGTAATAGACGATCTCAAATTGAATGGGATCAAGTGTTATATGTAAAGTTTAGAAAAGATTATGTTATTATGTTTGTATCTAAAATACAGTTTTTATATGTCCCTTTTTCTATTTTTAGATCAAATATGGAGAAAACAATGTTTTTAAACTTAATAAAAACTAAATTTCCTAAAAATAAAATAAAGTAGATGAGTGTCACATTAATGTTTTTTTAATAAAAAATACTTACTTTAAAAGTAAGCAACCAGGACTAAGTCCTGGACATTAGGATGTCTTTATATTCGTAAAGACGAATACTTAGTGTATTTTAATAGATAATATATAAAATATACACTATGTATTATTGTTTTTGCGTATGCAAAAACGTAAAAGTTTTTTGATAAAACTTTTTTACAAAAAAGTTGTTACTTTAAAAGTAACCAACCAGAACTAAGTCCTGGACCATTATATAATAATATTAAATATTGTTGCTTACTTTTTAAGTAAGTCGGCGTTTGAGAACGTAGATCCAAACTTAGTTTGGAGTTACTATTTTAAAAATTAAATAAAGATTAATTTTTCCATAAAACACTAAAATGGAGCACTCCTAGTTTTTTTATAAATATTTAATCTTATATATTAAATCTTTAAATTTTTATAAATAATGTTTTAAAATTAACTTAAAATAAAGGTTTTAATTATAATGAAGTTTGAAAATAAAATTGATGAGTTTAAAAAAAGAGTCGATGATCTTAAAAATATATTCAAATGTGATGAAATAGAGAATGAGTTGAAGATTAAAGAAGATAATATGCAAAGTAACGACTTTTGGGATGATAAAGAAAATGCAGAAAAAACTTTAAAAAGAATAAAAGAAATAAATAATATATTAAAAGATTTTAAGGATTTAAAAACTAGATTTGATGATTTAAATGTTTTATTTACATTTTTTGCAGATAATGAAATTGATGAAGAAACTTTTGAAAAAGATATTATAAGCTTTGAAAAATATTTAGAAGATTTTGAGATTAGAAAGTTTTTAAGTGGAGAAACAGATAATAATACAGCTATATTAGAGATAAATCCTGGAGCAGGAGGTACTGAAAGTCAAGATTGGGGTGATATGTTATTAAGGATGTATATATTATGGGGTGAAAGTAATGGTTATAAAGTAAAACAAATAGATTACCAAAAAGGAGATCAAGCAGGTCTTAAATCCGCTACATTAGAATTTGAAGGACAATATGCATATGGGTATTTAAAAGGAGAATGTGGTATACATAGATTAGTACGTATATCACCTTTTAATGCAGCTGGTAAAAGACAAACATCATTTTGTTCTGTTAATGTATATCCATTAGTTGATGATACTATAAATATAGATATTAATCCAGCAGATATTACTTGGGAAACGTTTAGATCAGGAGGAGCAGGAGGACAAAATGTTAATAAAGTAGAAACAGCAGTTAGGTTAAGACATGCGCCATCTGGATTAGTTATAGAATGTCAAGAAGAACGTTTTCAATTACAAAATAAAGAAAAAGCTTTAGCTCTTTTAAAATCTAAGTTATATCAGTTAGAATTAGATAAACGTAATAAAGAAAAAGAAGAAATAGAAAAGAATAAAAAGAAGATCAACTTTGGATCACAGATAAGGAGTTATGTACTACATCCTTATAAAATGGTCAAAGATTTAAGGACAGATGTAGAAAGAACAGATGCTGATAATGTTTTAAATGGAGATATTAATCAATTTTTAAAGGCAAATATACTATTATTATAAAAATATTAGTTAAAATATTATATAAATTACGTTCAAAAAAATAATAATAAAAAATAAAAAAACAACCCTCTATTAGTAAATTTTTACTAAAATTAAATATAAAACAAATATAATACAAATTTTTTAGTAAATTTTTAATAAAAATATTTTAAATTTTTTTTTATAAAAATTTTGTTATATCTAAAAATCTGTAAAAAAAATTTTGTATCATTATTTTTTTATAAAATAAATAAAATCTTAAATCATATTTTTCAATATTATTATAAATTGTCAGTGCAAAAATATGAGTAAGTATATCTTGTTGACTGAAGTATATATCTTTATTCAGTCATTTTTTTTCATTATTTGTTCTGATAAAGATGTTAAAAATAATAATGAATCTGTTGAATTCGAATTTTTAGAGATTAAAAATGGATCTAAAAAAGATAATTATATCATAGATTTCATAGAAGATAATGGACAAATTTTAGAAAAAGATGTTTTTGTTAAACTCACTAAAGGAGATATTAAAGGTAAAAAATTCAAATTGATTACAAATTCTTTTATGGATTATAAATATGATGATCTAGCTAATAATGTTGATTGTGACGATACAGATCTATTATATAATATGAATGAAAATATGTTTAAAAATGTTAAAGATAACATTTATAAAATAAAAGTTCGTGAGAAAATAAATGAACGTATTTTTAATAATTTTGATAATATTTTAAAAAAAAGTAGATATTATTTTCAATTATTTATTAAAAATTCTGATGATAAAAATAATCCTATCGTTAACAAAAATAATTATATTTGTTTTGTATATTGTGAAAAAAACTATTTTGAAAATTTAAAAAAACAATATAAAGATTATTTAAATAAGAAAAATAAAGAAAATGTTAAAAATGATATTGAAAAAAATACCGATAATAACGTTAAAAAAAATAAAGAAAATAATATTGAAAATAATAATATTGAAAAAGAAAATAATATAGTTAAATCAGATGAAAATAATGAATTAATTGAAAAAGAAGAAATTAATACAGAAAATATTATTATAGAAAGTGAAAATAATGAAAAGATTAAAAATATTGAAAATGAAGAAAATGATATTAAAATAGAAAATGAATTAAAAGAAGTTATTAATGATGAAAGTAATAATAATGATATTTTTAATGATTTGTATAAAAAAGATATGAGACCTGAAGATATTATATCTAAAAATAAATCAGAAATAGATGATTTTAATAAAAAAAATAATATAGAAAATCCTGCATATATAGAAGAGAATTATACTAAGACAATAGAAATAAATAATGAAGGTACAAAAAAAGTTAAAAAGTGTTGTAATGGTAAAAATAATAATGGGAATAAAGATATAAAAATTTTGAACAAAAGTAAATGTTGTAAGAGGTAGATATTTTATTATTATTATCTATATTTTAAATTTTTTCGTTATATTTTAATATTTTGAATAACAAAAAATAAATAAAAAAATATATGAGTTTTTTAATATATGTAAAAAATTAATCGTAAAAATTTACTGTAAAATATATCTTCAGTAGCCTGTAGGCATGAATAAGTTGTTCCTTATAATAAAACTATTGTCGTTTAGTTTTATTATTTCAAAAGCGATTGAAGATATCGATGACAATATCAAAGATAAAAAAAATGATAAGAAAAAATATTGTGATAAGTTTGTTGATAATTTCATAGATAATAATTTTGAAATAGAAAAAGATTTTAAAGAATTAAATAAATTAACATCAGTTAATCTATTTAATAATGTATCTGCAAAAATACAACATATAGAAAAATATGATGGTGGCTTTAAAATTAGCTTCGATTTAAAAGAAAATGAAAAAAATAATTTATTAGGCGTTGATACAAAAAATATTCAAATATTTATTAAAAGTAATGATGAATTAGTAAATGATGTATTTACAACTTGGTTTGATGTACAAATAATAAATGGAATGACATTATATGATATAAAAAAGAGTTTTTTAAAATATAATAGATTTTATACAAATTCTGATCCTTTTTCTTTTTCTATTAAATTAAATAAAAAGTTTGATATTAATAGGAAAATAAAGATATTTTTAAAATATAATCCAGATAACTTAATAGATAATAGTGGTAAAAATGAAGAAATAATAATTCCAGTAAAGAATTATAAAGATGAAGAAGAATTTACATTGTTTTCTTTAATATATAGTGATTTTGATAAATATAATGAGTTATATGAAATTATTAATGATAATTGTACATGTTCTTCTGTTTATAATAAAGAAAATTCATTAAAGTTAATATTTCCAGAAAATGATAAGCTCATAAATAATAAATTTCGCGATTTATTAAAATTATATGTAGAAGATGAAAATGGTACTGAGATTAATGATGTTGTATTTCTAAAATGGGTTAGTAAAGAAAAGATAACTAATGGTACTTTATTAAAAGATATTAAAAAATCATTTTTTGTGTTATATAAAGAAAATAAATATAACACTGCTCAAAAACCATATCAGGTTTCAATGTTTTTCGATAAATCTAAATATAAAAAAGTTAAGATTAAGATAAAATATAATGATAATAAGTCATTTTATATTAAAAATAATGGATCAGAAATTATAGATCTAGATAACTTAGAAAAACAAAATATTATTGGAAATAATATTAAGAAATTTAATGATGAAAAAAATGATAAATTAACAGAAGATGAGTTTAAAAATAAATTTAAAGAACTTATAGCTAAAGGTATTACATGTGAAAAAGTTGGAAAATTCAAAAATTCATTTAAAATAGTTTTTAATGTTGATAATAGCTTAATAGGTGAAAGTTATAGAAATAATATTAAAATACAATATTTTGACGAAAAAGATAATTTATTAACAGAATTACTATTCCATAAATGGAAATCAGATGTTGAAATAAAAAACAATATGAGTTTATCTGATATAAAAGCTGGTTTTTTATATAAATTTCCACAATATGATGTTCCAGTTGATAAACTATTTGAAATATCTATGTTCATTAATAAAAATATTAAGAATAAAAAAGTAAAAATCAAAATAAGCTATAATGACGATTTCGGAGAATTTGTAAAATTTAATAACTCTGAAATAATAGATCTAAACAATTTTAAATAACTTTACTTTAAAAGTAAGCAACTCGTTCTCAAACGCCGAACCGGCTCATACTTTAAAAGTAAGCAACTCGATACTTTTTAAAAAAGTATCACAAAACTATCATATATTACTTGCCTACTTTTAAAGTAGGTCTCAAGCGCCGAACCGGCTTATTACTTGGTTACTTTTAAAGTAAGCAACTTATTTTAAAAATAATTACTTTTTACAAAAGTAGCAAAACCAACGTGACGTTTGATCCAACTTATTATTGTTGGTTACTTTTAAAGTAACTTTCAACATCGTTGAAACAAGAATATATGATATAATATATAATACTATATGTATTAGTCTTTACGAATGTAAAGACATCTAGTTGCTTACTTTTAAAGTAATAGGCGCTTCGCCGATTGAGAAGGTACTTTGCTACTTTCTTAGAAAGTAGTTACATTATAAGTTTTTCTTCAGTATTAGAGATTATGTAGTCAAATGTTTTTAGGGCTTTTTCTATATTTTTATCTTCCTTTGTATTTTTATCTAAATCGTTTGGGTTTATCAAGAAATGAACCCATTTTGTTAACTCATCACCGAACTTTATCTCTGTTCTTTTGAACTTATTGAGCTCTAGATATGTAAATTGTATATCGTCCATAACTACTACATCTTTATCAATTTTATTAGGTACAGTAGTGAAAAAACAATTATTAATAGGAGATTTTCTTTCGCAAATATCTTTATCATAAATCCTTATAGATATAATTTTTTTAACAAAATAAAGATCTACATAATCTATATTTTTATCGACATATATCTTTTCAAAATTAGAGATAGCCTTTACGTCATCAACTTTACTATTTCTATATTTTATCTCGATATATACATCATAACCATTATTAGTTGTAGCTAATATACTAAGTCTACATCCTCTAGAATAATTTTTTGGCAATACATCTTCATATATAGAATATATCTTTTTAATCTTTTTAATAATTATTTTATCACTTAAAATAGCATTTGTTAAAGATATTAAAATATCTTCATTATCTTTTTCCTCAAATATCCTCTTAAATACATAAGCACTTATAGGACCTAGCTCTTTACTAGTATCTGTCATATCTTTATGCTAACTATTTTTATGTTACTTTAAAAGTAGTTACTTTAAAAGTAACCACCAGGACTAAGTCCTGGACCATTATATAATAATATTAAATATTGTTGCCTACTATTAAAGCCGGTTCGGCGTTTGAGAACGTATATCCAACTTTAAGTAGGTCTTTGTGAAACTTTCTACAGAAAGTTTCGAAGATCCAACGTTACGTTGGTTGCTTACTTTAAAAGTAAGTTTTATATAGAATTAGATCTTTTTCTCTTATCGTTATTTTTACAACAGCAACAACATTTCATACATTTAGCACAACAACTTAAATTTTTAATATCTTCTTTTTTTATATCTTGTATGTTTTCTTGAATAGGCGTATGGTTTATTGTTGTTATAGGACTATTTGGATTATCTTTATATTTTTCATCAGTATCTGGATCAAAAGGAGCAGGATCTGCTTCTCCTTCTTTTTTACAAAATCTACCAACTGCGTTATCGTTAAATTTTATTATAACTTTACTACAATCATGAATACCTTCAACATTTATAATTTTGTCATTGATGGAATTTTTTGTTTTTAAATCAAATAATTCTTTAGGTATTTTTAAATTATTTTCTCCATTAGTATTACTTTTAATACCTTGTCTTCTTAAGAATTTTATAAACTCTTCTTTTATTAAATTTTCAAATTTTTCATTAAAATCTGGATTATCTTTAAGTTTAGTTACTTCTTCTATATTTAATGGAATAACTAGTTTTTTAAGTACTCTATCACATAATACATAATCATCTGTTGGTTCAATATTTATTTGAATAAAAACAGATTTTAATAATTGTGAAAATTCTCCAACAACGAATTCTATTTTTACAGTATCATCTTTTTTTAAAAAAATATATTCTTTTTTTAAATCATTATCATTAGTTATTTTTTTTGTTATAATGTTATTATCTTTATCTGTACATGTTATATTTAATTCTTTTGAGTCATATCCAATTTCTTCATACCACTCATCGTTATTTCTATCTACATCAAATATATGGTTTAACTCATAAGCTCCGACTTGACCTCCTTCTTTGCCTAAATCTGTATTACAAATCATTTTTGACATTTCAGAAGCTATTTCATTAATTATTGTCGATAAATTAAAATCTTTGAATTTTATATTATATTCAAAAGGATTTTCAAAAATACTTACAACTTTATAATTTGTAGGTGGTGTTATTGTTATTTTAAAATTACGTTCAAAAGAAACATTTATTTTATATATTTTTTCACGTATGTCAAATTTTGTTTCAAATGAACCACCTAAATCTTTTATTTCTTTTATTGTTTTTGGTAGACATTTATTATCATCTTTAACATCTAATGCTACATCATCAAATTCTTTTGTTTTATTAAGTTTATTATTAATTTCTTTTTCTTCATCTATTAGCGCTTTTAACTTGATAAATTCATAATCATTTTTTGTTGATAAATCATCTTGTATTTGTGTTTTTATTTTATCTGTTGTAGATATTTTACATATTTCTTTTTCTTCTCCCCCTCCTCCCCAAGTTGTTGTTTTAATCCCAACAACCTTAATTTCCTTTTCATATTTTTTTATGTTTTCAATATAACCATTGCTTTCAAAATAAAAAACAATACATTTATTTTTATAGTCTCCAGGTTTTGAATTTATTTTTGTTTTAAGATTATCAAAACTCGTTATTTCACAATTTTTTTTTGGATTTGTTAAATCAATATATCCGTAAGAATAACAATTATTATTTATTTCCGTTTTTTCATAAATTACAACACCTAAAAAATCAGGATTATTGTCACAAATATTTTTAGCATCAGTTGTTTCCCAACCACTATCAAAAAAATCACTTGTTTTTAAATAATTAAATAAATCTAAAGGTTTTTGATATTTTTTAATATCATCTAAATTTACTTTTTTTTGTTCAATATCTTTTTTTGTATCATTACGATTTTTACATTTTATATCAAAATCAGCAAATTTAAATTCAATAAAGCAATTATTATCAGCACATTTTATTGTAAAAATCTTTAAAAAAAACAATAAAATAAATATCAAAAAATTTCTCTTAATCATATTTATTGTTAACAAAAACAAAAACAAAAACAAAAACAAAAACAAAAACAAAAATATTCTTATAAAAAAGTTTTACAAAGAATTTTTACGTTTTTGCATTCGCAAAAACAAGAATACATAGTGTGTTTTAATAGATAATGTATTTTAATAAATAATATATTAAAACCGTTTCGGTGCTTGACTTACTTTAAAACTAACTACTTTTTACAAAAGTAGCAAAATCAACACTTTTTTCCACATCAAAAAAAATGTTCAAAAACCAACGTGACGTTGGATCCAATATTATTGTTGGTTACTTTTAAAATAACACCAAAAACTAAATTGCAGGAACTTTTAATTAGTACACACATGAGCACATACAGATCAGTTACTTTTTAAACCAAAAAGTAACCAAAAAATTAACTTTTTTATCAAAAAACTTAACTAAAAAACCCCAAAACGTTTAACTTTATATTTTACTTAATAGATAATGTACTAAAATTAGTTATATATTCGTCTTTACGAATGTAAAGACATCTTGGATCCAACGTCACGTTGGTTGGTTACTTTTAAAGTAACAGCCGCTTCGCCGATTGGCCTACTTTAAAAGTAGGCAAGTAATATAAGATTTTATATATTAAGCCGGTTCTGCGTTTGAGAACTAGGATCCAACGTTACGTTGGCTAGAGGAATATATCTTTTATTCTTTCGAAAAAGCTTTTTCCTGACTGCTTAGATTTTTGAGGTTTAAAGTTTTCTGAAGATTCTATTGATTTTAATAATTCTTTTTCTTTTGATGTTAATGATGTTGGGGTGTATATTTGGATGTATGTATATTGATCACCGTAGTTATAACCGTTGACATCTTTTAACCCTTTTCCTTTTATTTTAAACATCTTTCCACTTTGTGTACCAGGAGCTATCGTTATCTTTACTTTGTTATATAATGTCTCTACTTCTTTTTCTGCACCAAATACAGCTTCGAAAAATGATATGTCTAGCTGATTATATATGTCATTACCTTGCCTTTGGAAATTAGGATCTTTTTCTTCTGTTATAGCTACATAAAGATCACCGTTGATACCGCCTCTTTTAGGAGCATTACCATAACCTTTTATTACAAATTCCATATCTTCTGCAATACCATTAGGTACTGTTATCTCTATGACTTCTTCTGTATATACTCTACCTTCTCCACCACATTCGACACATTTGTTTTTTATTATCTTACCAGTCCCAGAACAAAAAGAACACACACTTTGTGAGGACATATGACCTATAAATGTATTTATAACTTTTTTGATATATCCAGTACCATTACATTTATTACATGTCTCTGTTGAGTTACTATCTCTAGCTCCAGAACCATTACATCTAGAACATGATTTATAGTGTGATAACCTTACTTTTTTCTTAGCGCTAGAAGCTATCTCTTGTAATGTCACTTTTATCTTTATCCTTAAGTTTTCTCCTTTTTGTACATTATCTCTTCTTCTTCCAGATCCTCCTGTAAAACCACCAAAGAAAGAGTCAAAGCCACCATCGTTAAATACACTGTTAAATATATCTTCTGCGTTAAAACCACCAGTGTTAAATCCTCCAGTATTTTTAGCACCTTCTTTACCAAAGTTATCATAGTTTTGTCGTTTTTGAGGATCACTTAAAACACTATAAGCTTCATTTATCTCTTTAAACTTCTCTTCTGCATTCTTATCTCCTGGGTTTTTATCAGGATGATATTTTATAGCTAGTTTTCTATATGCTTTTTTTATCTCATCTTGACTAGCATTTCTATTAACACCTAATAAATTATAATAATCGTCATCCATAGTTAATAATGTTTTTTGAAATTATGTTAATGTTATGTTAAAAAATATATTTATTTTTCGTAAATACCTACAATTACTTTTGCGTAACGAATTATCTTAGATCGCATCATATAACCATATTCTACTATTTTAGTTATTTTGTTATCTTTTTCTTCGCTATCAACTTTTTCTTTAGATATAGCTTCATGAAGATTTTCATCAAAAGTATCACCTATCTTTGTTTCTATTCTTTTAACACCAACTTTTTCTAATATATTTTTAAATTTGTCGTTGATAAGTTTTATTCCTTGATTATCTTTATCTACTTCTAATGCTAAATCGAAGTCATTAAGAACAGATAAGAGCTCAGTTACTAATCTTATTTCAGCCATTTCTATAAACTCTATTTGTTCTTTTTTTACTCTTTTTCTATAGTTTTCAAATTCTGCAATAGTCCTTACATACTTGTCTCTTTCGAATTTTATTTGTTCTTTAAGATCATAAACCTCTTTATTAGCTTCATTATCTTTACAATTACAGTTATCATCTTTACAACAATCACATTCACAGTTGCAGGTGTTATCACAATGACAGTTATTATCTTTACAACAATCGCATTCACAATTGCAGTTGTTATTTTCTTCTTTTTTTTCTTCTTCGACCATTATAGTTATATTTGTTAGTTATGAAAAAAAACTATAATATTTTATTTTTTTGATTAAAAAACATAAAAATTAGATATAAAACTTATTTTAATGTTCTAAAGAATACAACATGTAGTAAGCATTATTTTTAACATTGTTATTTATATTATTTTCAAAATTAAAATCATTAATATCTCTTACATAACAATATTTACATTCTGTGTCGTTAAAACAATACCATTTGTTATTTATTTTTGTAACATTTATATAGTGTCCACAACTATTTTTATTTCCGATATGAATTACAATAGATTTTAAATAATATTTTTTAGAATTTATAATTATAAAATCATCGAGATATATTTTTTTAAATATTTTAATTAATTTATTATTATTATCTTTATCTCCTCTTTTTAATCTTATTATTATATTTTTATCAGTATTTATATTATTTTTTAATATTGAAATATTTTCATCAATGAATGATTTTATTGAATCATTATTATTATTTAATAATGAAATTTCTACTATATTATAGAAATTTTTATTTATTTTAAATTTATTTTTATTATTTTGTTCATTATAAATTGTATTTTTATTTTCATTATTAATTAATTCATATTCTAAATTATTTAATATTAATTTTAAAAAACTAAATGCGTCATTTTGTCGATAAATTTTAAAGTTTTTTATTTTTTTATTTTTTTTAGCTACTGAAAATTTAAATTTTGAAATAGAAATACTTATATTTTTTTTATTATTATATTTATTTATTTTTTTATTTATATTAAGTAATAATTTATTTAAATTATTACTTAATATATTTTCTTTATTATTATTTGAAAAAAATAATATTGAAAAATTATTTAAAAACAAATTATCATGAATTAATAATTGAATTGTTGAATTTACATAACATGTATTTGTTATATTTGTAAAACCTACTGTTGAATTAATAATATTTTTTATAATTAATTCATTTAAATTATTTTCTTCATTTTTATTATTATTTTTATTTATTTTTTTATTATTATTTCCTTCATTAATTATTATTTTATCATCAATTATATTTTTATTTTTTCTATCTTTTTTATTATTACAACAACCACATGATTTATTTGTAAATGCATTATTTTTATAAAAAATAATTAAAAAAACTAGTATTTTTTTTATCATAATAATTATATTTTATTTAAATTTAATTTAAATAAGTTTTGTAATATTAAATCCTATTTCTAATTTTAATTTTAAGAAAAATATATTTTTAAAGAATTTTATAGTTCTTAAAAAACAATTTTTATCTTTTTTAGTATTATAAATATTAAAATATGAAATATTTTCTTCATCATCATGTCCTTTTTTTATTTCATAAAAAACATATCTATAATCATTAATACTATTTTCCCATGTTAAATCTATTCTAAAACCATTGTCAAATTCATAAATAAAAGGTTTTATATATAATGTTATATTATAAAGAATACCTTGAAGAGGTTGTTTTTGTCCTAAATTAGTCCATTTTTTACATCCTTTATCTTTTTTATTTTGATAACCATTTTCATCACAATTTAAATTATTTACTAATCCAAATATTCCACTGCACCAAATTGGAAATCTTAAACCAATACCACTTTTTATAAAATCTGTATTAAATAATATATTATAAAATCCTTTTCCTTCTAATCCAACACTAAAAAATACTACTGTTTTATTTAATAATGAAAAAAAATAAGCTCCATTAGCAAATTTTTTATCTTTATTATTTTCATCTTTATTTTCTAAAATAATATTTTTTCCTAATCTTCTTTCTAAAAAATCAAAACCTCTACCTCCTAAATCTTTAACTTTTGATAAATTTAATTCAAATATTAAATTATGATTTAAAATTTTTTTATCTTTAAATATTTTTAAAAAAGATACTCTAAATGTTGTTGATCCATCTAATTCCCAATAAAATGGATGATAATTTGAAATTCTACTTACTCTTGTTGATATATCAAAATTATTAAATAAAGAAAAAAATTTTTCAAGATGTCTAGTTATACCTCTACAAAAATATGTTGATGATTTAATATTTTCATTTTCTTCTCTATAAAGATTCTTATAGTTATTTTCACATAATAAATTATTACAAAATAAAAATGATAATATTAATGATTTTACCACCAATATCCGTTTTATCATATCTAAACTTATTAATAAAAAATATAAATCTGCTACATAAATAATAATTAGTAAAAATTTACATAAAAATATTTAATTATATTTTACATTTTAAAAATTTAATTGTATTTTTAATTAAAGTTAAGATAATTTTTAATAAATTGATTTTATTTTTATCTTAAAATAATGCTATTGAGTTTGCTACCATTTATTTTTTATTTTGTTGGAGATGTGTCATATCATTGTCTTTTTTATACTAGCTTGTTTCAAAAGAGATTTAATAACCTTACAGAAGATAAAATTTTAACACATCTTGATAAAGATGATCTTATTAATAATTTTGATACAAAAAAATATATAGAAAGTCTAAATAAAAAATATATAATTAAAGATAAAAATGTACTATTAATAGATAACCTTAACTTGCGAAACTATAAAAAAAAACCAGAAGACAAAAAAAATATTTATATCAAAAAAAATAAAAAAGGTAAATTGGAAAAGATTATACAGAAATTTAGAAAAACAGAAGAAGACGATTGTATAAACTGGTATAAAGCAAGAAAATGGTACTCTAAAATGAAATACCTGAATAATATAGAAAAATTATATATACACTCTTATGATAAATTAAATCTAGCTGGATTTTTAATAAAAAATAATATAGAAAATAATAATAAATTTGTCATCATATGTCATGGTTTTGGTGGAAATCATTTTTGTCATTTAGATATCGGCATGGGTTTTTATAAACTAGGTTTTAATGTTTTATTTATAGATCAACGTGCTTATGGAGATTCTGAAGGTAAATATTCTTCATTAGGATGGAAAGAAAGTATAGACATCTATAAATGGATAAATTATATCGTAAAACGTTTTTCAAATTCTAACATAGTACTCTGGGGAATATCAATGGGTGGAGCCTCTGTGATGAGGACATGTTCTATGAACTTACCTAAAAATGTTAAATTATGTATATCTGATTGCGGTTTTAATAAATTTACCGATGTTGCTAAAGATGTAGTGAAGAAATTAAAAATACCTAAGATAATAGGATATCCAATAATATATTCCATAATACTTATGGCAAGATTGAGAAATAAAACAAACTTATTATATTCATGTAGTGAATATTTAAAAAAATCAAAATTACCATTACTATTATTCCATGGCACTAATGACATATTAGTTCCTGTTAAAAACTCCATAGATATATTCAAAAGCTATAATAACAATAAAAAATTAGTACTCGTAAAATACGCTGACCATTGTAAAGCCTCTGTATTTACTAAAGATCTATATTGGAAAATAATCTACGACCAACTTAAAGTTTGATCTTAGTTCTCAATCGCCGAACCGGCTCATACTTTAAAAGTAAGCAATTAGAAACTTTTTAAAAAAGTTTCACAAAATCAACACTTTTTTCCACGTCAAAAAAAGTGTTCAAAAATTCCGTTCGTTCTTTTTAGGAAAAGAACCAAAAACTAAATTGCAGGAACTTTTAATTAGTACACACAGGAACACATACAGATCAGTTACTTTTTAAACCAAAAAGTAACCAAAAAATTAACTTTTTTATCAAAAAACTTAACTAAAAAACCACAAAACGTTTAACTTTATATTTTATTTAATAGATAATGTACTAAGCCTGTACGGCGTTGAGTACGTATATCCAATCTTAGATTGGTTGCTTACTTTTAAAGTAAGTTTTTGTGGAACTTTTTACAAAAAGTTCCAAAGATCAAGTCTTAGGCTTGCAACAACAACAACATTTTGAAAAACATGTAGCACAGCATAAACAACATTGGTTAGGTTTTGGTATTTCTTTTTCTTTTATATCTTCTTGAATTTGTGGATTAATAGGAATATCTGGTTGTTCTTTTTGTTCTTTATATGGGTAATTGTCAAGATTTTTATATTTAACAATTTCACCATTACTTTTTATTATATTTATATCACCTGTTATATTATATTCTGAGCCTAATATTTTATTAAGATCTTCTTTATTATCAGGCATAAACTCCTCGTTTATATTTAATTCTATAATTGTTGATCCTTTTAAAATATCTGGATTCTCATCCATTTTAATTTTTGTAAATAATTTACTTATTTCTTTAATCATATCTTTAAGATCTTTATTGTTTTTCAAAATATTATTATAATTACTTGTAATCTCTGTATCTTTATTTAATTCTTCGTATTCTTTTTGTTGTTCAGCATTTAATTTTATATCAGTAACTAAATCTAAATAATTTAGTATTTTATTGTTTAAATTTTCATTATTAGATATTTTTGATAATTCAGGTAAGAATTTACTTTTATATTCTTTACGTAAAACATTTAGTTCTTTTTTATATTTTTCTATTTTTTCTTTATTTTTTTTTAGTAATTCTTTTAGATTAAATAGAGTTAAATTTTTTACATTAGAATTCCGAAATAAATTTTTACAATTTTTTATATTAGTTCCCCATTTTGATAGATCTAAATTACCTTTTATATTACAATCAGTAAACATATAATCTAAAATTGGGTTATCATTTTCTTTTACTAAATTTTCAATACCTTTTATCTCTTTTAAGTTTTTACAATAATTAAACATATTTGTTAGATTAGCATCTTTTGTGAGAGATACATTTTCTAAATTTACATTTTTTAAATTTTCACATTTTAAAAAACATAAAGTAGCATTATCTATTTTATTTTCTCCTAAATCTACATCTTCTAAATTTTCACAACCTTTTAACATTTCTCTTATATTTATTTCATTATCAATTTTAGGAAAATTTTCAATTTTTTTTAAATCTGCTGCGTTTTTAAACCATTCACTTAAATTATAATCACCATCTACATTAAAATTTAAACCTTTTAAATCTATATTTACAAGATAAGTACTATATCCTTCTAATGTTGCAGATATTGCATCAACATAATTTATTTTTGAGTAAATAAAATAAAATTTTTCAATTTTATTCCAATGTCCTAAACAACAATATTTTCCACTATTATTTCCAATATACTCAATATTATTAAGAAAATAATAAAAATAATTATCTTCATCTTTAGGTTTTATTTTTGCTAAAACCCAATTTTCACTACTTAAAAAAGACTCTGAAGACTCATCAGTAATTTGCGTTTTTAATTTTTCATCATATTTAGTATATTTGTAAAATAATTTTTTTTCATTATCATCAGTAATTTCATTACATAATGTTTCGTCATTAATTTTAATTTTTTTCCAAATTGTGTATTTTAATTTATGACCTTTTTCAACATCTATATGTATTTTATATTCATTTCCTTTATATTTAATATCTTTTTCACATTTATAAGTACTATCATAATCATCTAATTCAGCTCCATCTGACATTTTTACTTTATCCATTTTAACCAAAATAGTAGGCCTTTTATTTTTTATGCTATTTACCCAATTATAATCAAAATATTTATCAACACCATCATCAACAATATTAATATGACTTTCAGTACTTTTTATAAAGAATATATTGACAAAATAAAATAAAAATAAATATATATAGTTTCTCATAATTTTTAGTTAAATTTTAATGTTTATAAATCCATCTACTGAATAAAATGTATAATGAACAGATCCATGATAATTTTCCACAATTTCTTTAAATTTCTTTTGTTTTATTAAATTTTCATCTATTAAAAACTCTTCATTATAACCATAAGCATACCTCCATTTACCATCTATATCTTTATAAATACAATTACAATGATCTGATTCTTTTTTTTTTGATATATCTAAATTAGCGCCTAAACAACACAATGATTTAATAAAAATTGTATTTTCATTAATATTTTTATTATCATTATCATAATATAAATTTTTAAATTTTTCATTATTTTCAATATTTGTAATATGTTTTTTTAATAAACTAAATATTTCTTCTACAGAAAAACCAAAACCATAGTCATTTAATTTATTTATTTTTTCTAATATAAATTTACTATAAACGTTTTTATAATAATTCAAAAATGATTTTCTTTCATAAAAATCTTCGATGTCACTAAAAATGTCTTCAAAGCGTAAATTATAATCAATGTTTAAATTATAACTTTCAATATTATTATATTTTAAATTTTTACAAAAAAAATTAATAATTGATGCGTAAAAATAATATTCTTCATAAATATTATTATATGCTTCATATTTTTCTATATAAACTTTGTCAAATTTTGATACTTCAGAATCTATACCATAAACATCTTCAATTTGTTTCAAAATACCTAAATATAAGTTATTATCATCTATAAATTTCAACATTTTATTAACAATTTTTAAAGATTCATTTACTAAAAATCTACCAAATTCTTTATAAACTTCATGTAATTCTTCTGTTGTATTACTTTTTTTAATACCTGTTTTTTTAAAATAATAGTAATCTTTACATATTTTAGCTATTTTTTGAAAAAATAATATATTAGAATCTTCTAATAATTTTAAACCTTCTGGATTATCTCTAAAAATAATAAAAAAAGTCATTGCAAAAACTTGAACAGCACAATCACCATTCCATCTAAAATAACTAGGTCTTCTAGTAATATTTTTATCTTGATTTGGATCTACTGGTTTTTTATCTTTATCATCATCTATTGGTCTTTCATCATCCTCATTATTTTTATTAATATTCTCATTTCCATTATTATTATTTATTTTAGTATACTTTTCATTTTTATCATAAATACAACATCCTTTAAAATTTATAAAATAATTAAAAAATAACAGTATTTTAAGTTTTAGATTCATATTTATTTGTTAATAAATTAATATTTTAATATTCATCTAATGAAAAAAAACATTTAAAAATATGTTTATTTATTTAAAAATCTTAGCTATATATAATATGTTTTGGCTATATGTTGGGATAATTATATTCTCATCAATAATGTTAGTTATTTTAGGGTTATTACAACATTCAAAAAAAGAAAACTCATCAGGGAGTGTTTTAGAATCTTCTAATTTTGGACAATTTGTTGGAATAAAAAAAACTGGAGATATATTAGAAAACATGACATTGACATTTATATTTTTAGTTTTCTATTTAAGTATTTTATCGTATAGAGATCTTACAGCTGAAAGAAGAAGAAATTTATCATTCTCTAATGTTAATAATATTGAAAATGAAACTAATAATGGAAAAGATAATAATTCTACATCTAATGATGTTAAAAAAGATGATAAAAAAGATGATAAAAAAGACACTAAGGAAGAAGTAAAGGATGAAGAAAATAAGAAAAATTAGTAAATAGTATAATTATAGATTTTGTTAAATATGGAGGTAGATTATAGTTTATATTCTGAAAAATTAAAGAATTTTATAGATAGTAGTGAAAAGAAAGTTGCAAGTATTTTAATACATAAAAATGCAGATGGAGATTGTGTTGGAGCTGGTTTAGCTTTATCTTTTTTATTAGAAAAAGAAGGATATACTGATGTTAAGATAATATCAACAAATGCTTTTAATGACAATTATTTATGGATGCCTAATAGTGATAAAATAGTTGTATTTGATTCAATGTTTAAAGATATTTGTGTTGATCATATTAATAATTCTGATGTTGTTTTTTGTGTTGATTTTGTACAAAAATGTAGAATAGATGAGGTGTTAGCTGAGTTAATAAAAGATAAAAAGACATGTATTATAGATCATCATCTAGAACAATCAGAATTTGAAGGAGAACATATTATTAATTCATCAGCAGCTTCTACATGTGAGATTTTATATGAGTTGATAAGTAGAAAATATAATGATAAGATAGATTATAACATAGCTTTGAGTTTATATACTGGTATTATGACAGATACTGGTAGATTTACTACTCAAAATATGACATATAGAGTTCATGAGATATCAGCTGAGATATTAAAAAATTATAATATAGATATTTCATTAGTAAACAAAAACATTTATGGTAACAATAGATTTGCTAGGATGAGGTTTTTAGGACATGTTTTAAGTAGATGTTTAAAAGTTATTCCTGATTATAAAGTTGCATATGTAACTTTATCACATCAAGATACTGCTAGATTTTATTTAAAACAAGGTGAAACAGATGGTATTGTTAACTATGGTTTATCAATGAAAAACATTATTGTTTCAGCTTTATTTAATGAAAAAAAAGAAGGTGTTTATATCTCTTTAAGATCTATAGGAGATTTTGCTGTTAATGAATTTGCAAAACAATATTTTAATGGAGGAGGGCATAAAAATGCTGCTGGAGGTTATATAGTTAATAAAACTTTAGATGAATCTGTACAATATTTTATAGATTTAATAAAAAAAATTGATAGTTTAAAATTGGATATATAGGGGAAATATGAGTGCTTTTAATAATAATTCTAAAAAGAAGACTAGTAATAATAGAATATTTTTGTCATTGAATATATTTATTTATTTATTTGTTGCTGCATTTATTTATTTTGAGGTAAAAATAGCTTTTAAAGAGACAAATACTGGTATAAAATATAAAAAAGTTTGTAACGGTAAAGGTGTTAGTATTTTAGATTATATTGAAAAAGTTAAAAAAGAAAATGTTGATAAAAAAGATGACAAAGGTAACTTGATTAGTAAAAAAGTAGATAATATACGTTTTCTTTTAAATTTTGAGAGAAATATAACATATAAAGACAAAGTTGTTGAATATACTAATGAAGATTTAAGAAGAGCTTTTATATATGATTATGAAGATTTGTTAGAAAATAACTATTGTGGAGATTATTTTGAATGTCTCAATATGTTTAAAAATGTTGGTGATACATATTTATTTAAGATAAAAATGAAGGATTTAAAAAATGAAGTGTCTGTAAAAAATTTAGATATCACTGATGAAGATGAATTATGTGTTGAGTTAAAGTTAATTGATGTATTAGATTCTAGAAGTGGTTATGAAATATTTATGTCTCATCTTCAGAAGATTTATAAGACATATAATCATAATCTAGCATTAGAAAAAGAATATATAATGCGTTATTTAAATAATATTGGTAGAAAATATTATGTTGTTGGTAATTATTTTGTTACCTTAGATGATCCAGGAAGAGGAGAATATATTAAGGAAGGTGATATGGTAAAATTTAATTATTCTATATGTAAGCATGGTTATAAGATATATGATACAACAGATGAACAAATAGCTAGAAAGAATGATATATATGATGGAAAGAAGAAATATAAACCTATGGAAGTAGTGTATAAAAAAGGTAATGATAGTTATTTAAATGCTTTAAGTAAGTTTAAAAAAGGATCAGTAGGAAAGATATATTATCCTTGTGCTACTTTTGAAAGAAATAGTAAAACTTGCTTTAATGAAATATTTATTGATATTATAAGTGTAACACCTGGTGAAATAAAAAAAGAACATAAAGATATAAAAAAAGAACATATAGATATAAATAAAGAATATAAAGATATAAAAAAAGATAATAATGTTTCTACTAATAATGTTATATCTAAAAAAACTGAAGTGAATGATAATAAATCTTCTAATAACGTTGTTAATGATAAAGAAAAAAGTAATAAAAACAATATAAAAAATGAAAAAAACAATAAAAAAACTAATGTTGAAAGGGAAAAAAAATTAAAAGAAGAAGATAAAACTGCAAAGATATTTTTAGGTAAAAAGAACAAAAACGTAAAAAAAAATAATAAAAAAGATAAGGAATTAACATCAGTGGATATTGTTCAAAAGGCTAAAGATAAAAGAAAGAAAAATACAGATAAAAAAAGAGATGAGATAAAAAAGAATAATGAAAAGAAAATATAATTAAAATTATAACTTCTTATCTAAATATAATTTCATCCAAATAATTTTTTAATCTAAAAAAATATTCATTTAATCTATTTTACTTATTTTCTAAGAAAGTACCAACGTGACGTTGGATTTACTTAAAAAGTAAGCAACAATATTTAATATTATTATATAATGGTCCAGGACTTAGTCTTGGTTGGTTACTTTTAAAGTAACTACTTTCTTAGAAAATAAAGCCGGTTCGGCGTTTGAGAAGGAATATTCAATCTTAGATTGGTGGTGTTTTTTAGTTAAGTTTTTTGATAAAAAAGTTAATTTTTTGGTTACTTTTTGGTTTAAAAAGTAACTGATCTGTATGTGCTCATGCGTGTACAAATTAAAAGTTCATGCAAGTTAGTTTTTGGTTCTTTTCCTAAAAAGAACGAACGGAATTTTTGAACACTTTTTTTGACGAGGAAAAAAGTGTTGATTTTGCTACTTTTGTAAAAAGTAGTTACTTTAAAAGTAAGCAAGTAAAATACATTATGTATTAAGGCGCTTCGCCGATTGAGAAGGTAGATTCAATCTTAGATTGGTTTTGTGATACTTTTTTTAAAAGTATCGAGTTGGTTACTTTCAAAGTAACAGCCGGTTCGGCATTTGAGAACGTACTTTGCTACTTTCTTAGAAAGTAGTTAGCAGCCAACTTTAAATGAAACTATTTCTGAGTTTTTTATAATATATTCTTTACCTTCTGTTCTGAAGACTGGATTTTTATTGTTTTTTTTTGAGTTATAATATGTATTAAAATCACAAACATCTACTTTTATAAAGTTTTTTTCGAAGTCAGAATGTATTTCTCCAGCAGCTTTAGGAGCAAAGATGTTATTATTTATAAACCATCCTCTAGTTTCATCAGATCCTGATGTATAAAACGTGATTATGTTTAACTTTTCACATATTTTATCAGTCATAGTCTCTATATGATTATTCCAAATATCTACCTCTGTTTTAAAATCTTCTTTTTCTTCATCAGACATCTCATGAATATCTGCTCCAAGTTTTATAGGAATGAAGATGATATCATCTTTAGACATCTTTGAACGTTTAAAAAAATCATCAACAAGTTCTTTATTACCACTTTCGTCACAGTTTCCAATATATAAAACTGGTTTATTAGTTAAAAGTTGTAGTTCTTTTATTATCTTTAACTCTTTATCATCTAATTTTTTACAGTTTTCTTTACAATAATCTCTAATATCTTTAGATTCTTTTAGATAATCAATTAAGTTATTTAATAATGTCAATTCATTTTTAGCGTCATTATTACAACTTTTTGCTAGTTTATTAGTCTTTTCTAATCTTTTTTCTAATGTTTCTAAATCTTTAAAACGTAATTCTAAGTTGATAGTTTCTATGTCATTAACAGGATCTATTTTATTTTCTACGTGTAAAATATTTGAATTTGAAAAAAAACGAACGATATGTAATATTATATCTACTTCTCTGATATGAGCTAAAAATTGATTTCCTAGACCTTCTCCTTTACTAGCTCCTTTTACTAATCCAGCAATATCATAAACTTCCATTGTTGGTTTTACTACGTTTTTAGGATTATCAACTTCAACAAGCTTATCTAATTTTTTATTTTCTACTATTAATAAACTTGAATTAGGATCTATTGTACAAAAAGGAAAGTTTTCAGAACGTACAGAACTATTTGTTAATATATTAAAAAATGATGACTTACCAACATTAGGTAAACCTACTAATCCTACTTTTATGTGCATATTATTAGTTATATGTTAACATAAATATGAAAATTAAAATATTATATATAAGACATTATATATATTTTTTTTTAAATTTGATTATTGTTTTAATTTATTTTGTTTGAAAAAGATTCTTTTCATCGTATTTTCCATATTTATCAAACACACTTTTTATATAATCTTTATTGATTTTCTTACAATTATAAAACATTTTTTCTACATTTAAAGAATTATCTGATAAATTAAATTTATTAATATCTAATGTATCTAGATTTTCACAATTATAAAACATACTTCTCATACTTGTAACATTAGAAGTATTAAAGTTATTTCCAAAAGTTATATTTTTTAAATTTTTACAACCAGAGAACATTCCATACATATATTTAACTTTAGAAGTATTAAATTTACTTAAATCTAAATTTGTTAAATTTGTACATTCAAAAAACATATCTCCCATACTTGTAACATTAGAAGTATCAAAGTTACTTAAATTTAAATTTTTTAAATTTGTACATTTAGAAAACATATTTGACATATATTTAACATTAGAAGTATTAAATTTATTTAAATCTAAAATTTCTAAATTTGTACATTCAGAAAACATATATTCCATAGTTGTAACATTAGAAGTATTAAATTTATTTAAATCTAAATTTTTTAATTTTTTACATTCTTTAAACATCCTTTCCATACTTGTAACATTAGAAGTATTAAATTTACTTAAATCTAAATTTGTTAAATTTGTACATTTAGAAAACATCCTTTCCATAGTTGTAACATTAGAAGTATTAAATTTACTTAAATCTAAATTTTCTAAATTTGTACATTCAGAAAACATAAATGCCATATCTGTAACCTTATAAGTATTAAATTTACTTAAATCAAATTTTGTTAAATTTGTACAATCAGAAAACATAGATCTCATACTTGTAACATTAGAAGTATTAAAGTTATCCCCAAAAGTTATATTTTTTAAATTTTTACAACCAGAGAACATTCCATACATATATTTAACTTTAGAAGTATTAAATTTACTTAAATCTAAATTTGTTAAATTTGTACATTCAAAAAACATATATTCCATACTTGTAACATTAGAAGTATCAAATTTACTTAAATCTAATTCTATTAAATTTTTACAACCAGAAAACATACTTGACATATTTGTAACATTAGAAGTATCAAATTTACTTAAATCTAATTTTTTTAAACTTGCACAATCAGAAAACATCCTTGACATATCTGTAACATTAGGACTACTGTATAAGATTGTAATTTCTTCAGCAGAATAAAGTGAAAATAATCCATAAAAAGAATTTTCTTTGTTATGTACTATATGAAAACTAAAATTATCTGGTCTACAGTAACATAGATAGCTACCTTCTTTTTTATTTGTTAATAAAATAATATCTTTATATTCTTTACATTTTTTAAAAATTTCATTAAATTTATCTTTATCAATTTCTTCTTTCTCATTTGTAAATTGGATATAAGATGAAGTGTTTTCATTTTTTAACTTATATTCAGCATCTCTTTCATCAGAAAAATGCTCAGTTTCTGGGTAATAATGTTCTATTATAAAATTTCCTTTATCTGTTTTTGCGAAAATATAGTTATTTGTATTATGCCAAGAATCATAACTTATATATACTTTATTTACATCCATGAGCGCCTTATAACTACTAATTTTTATTCCATAAGTATAAAGTATTTTATTTTTTATTTCATTACCATCAGGAATTTCCTTGAATAAATTATTACTATCATTTATTCTTTTTCCAAATAAAGTACATATTAATAGGCAATTTAAAATATTAATATCTCTATTTTTACCATTAGTTATATCATATTGTTTAAGTTTGTTCATGAATTTGTCTTCAATAAAATTTATTAAATTTTCTTTTTTGACGAAATCATCTTTTTTTTTTACAGTTTCTTTAATTATTTTTATATCTTCATATGTTGCCTGATTATCTTCTATTTTATTTTTTATATTATCACTTATTAAGTATTCATCTAGCTCTTTTTTTTCAATAAAATTATCTAATATATCTTTTACACACCTAATTATCATATTGTTATTAAATCTCATTATGTTATAAGGTCCAATATTTTTATTTATAAACTTCGTAATTTCAGTATTTTTTGACTCAATTTCATTCACTAAAACTTGTATTTTTTGAAATTCATTTAACTTATCTAGTTCTCCTATTTTTTCATCTAAATTATAATTAAATTTTTCAATTACAGAATTAGCAAAATTAAATTCATCTTTTAAAGTTTTGAAATATTTAATTTTTTCCTTTTTGTATTCTTCAACACCTTTTTCTAGATACGTATTTAAATCATTTATTGAACGATCGAAATTTTTACAGTTTTCTACAATTTTATTTATGAAATCAGCATCTTTATTAATATCATTAATATCAACATTTTGTAATTGTTTAGATATTTCTCCTTTTAATTTTTCTAAATTTTTTAAATCGTATTCTTTTTTTTTATTTAAATCATTTTCTAATTTTATTTTTGATTCGTCATATTTTGCCGCTAAATCTCCATATATAAGAGTGATTTTATCATTAAACTTATCTCTATCGCTTTTTATGTTGTTTTTTACAGTTTCAACATCTTTTTTTTTACAGTTTTCTATATCTTCTCTTTTAACATTAATATTTTCAACATTAAATTTATTAGAATCATATTTTATTAGATTATTAATATTATTTGATAGATTATCATAAATTTTTAATAAATTTGCCTTTTCTGATTCATCTATTAATTCTTCTTTTGGATTTTTTAAGTTTTCTTCATCTTTATTTTTATTTTCATCTTCATTAATCTCATCTTTTTTATTTAAATCTTCAGGATTTTGTTCTTGTTGTTCGTTATTAATAATAGTAGGATCTTTACCTTTATCTTTTCCTGAACCACTACATCCTTTTCCTCCTTTTTTTTTATTACAACATGCTAGATTATTAAAAATAATATAATTTGACATTAAAGAGAAAGTAATATATTCCACCAATTTAACTTTCATATAGTTTTTTTAATGACTATAAATAAATTCTTTTTAAAAAAAATTATTTATCATATTTGTTTCACACACAATTTTTACTAAAACCACTTGTTTCATACTTTTAAAGTATGAGCCGGTTCGGCGTCTGAGAACAAGTTGCTTACTTGTAAAGTAAGTTGGTTACTTTTTAAGTAACTTGTTATGTTTTTCCCAATTATCTATTCCGCCTTTTAAATTTATAACTGTAAAATTCTCTTTTGTTAATAATTTAGCACTTTTATTTGAACGGTATCCAGACTGACAGTATATTGCTATTGTATTATCTTTATTTAATTTTTCTTTACATGTTTTTATAAAATCTTCAGAATAATAGTCAATATTTATTGCTTTTTCAATATGTCCACTTTTAAATTCATCATCAGTTCTAACATCTAAGATTGTGATGTTATTTTTTTTTATAAGTTCTTCAAATTCTTTTACATCTACTGTTTTGAATTTATTATTACAACTGCTGAATATATATAGACAAAATAAGATTATTAATGTTATTGGTAGAGCTATATTTTTTATCATAGTATTTTTGTTATGTTATATTTTTATTGTCATCTAATAACATCATCATATTATTTCCTGCTGTTGTTCTAGGCATTATACCATCCCATTTTTCTATGAACATCTTTTTTATTAAAGCTTCTGTCATTGATTCTGCTATTTTTTTGTTATAATAAGCTTCTGCATCTGCATTTATCTTAGTAGCTTCTGCATCACCTTTAGCTTTTGCTATTTTTATTTTAGCATTAGCTTCTGCTTCTTTAACTTGATTTTCTGCTTTTAAAGCAGCTTGTACAGCTGCATTTTTTTCTTCTATAGTTTTTGATAATGATGCTGGTGGTGTTATTGCTGATGTAAATTCTTCAACAATAAATCCTTCATGTTCTAATGAATTTTGTAATAAGCTAATTACATCATTTTCAAATTCTGCTCGATGTGACATTAAATAATCTGAATTATATCTATTAGCACATAACCTATATGCATTATAAATACATGTTTTAATATATCCATTTTCTAATGATCTAATTCCTCTTCTATATTTTCTAAAAATATCACAAGCTCTATTTGTATCTATTCTATAAGCTATTTGGGGATCCATTGTAAAAATAGAAGCATCTTTACAAGTAACAGTAAATGGATCATAATTTTTTCTCTGAATATATGTTGGATATCTAAAAATATCTGTTGTATATCTATTATATATTATCCATCCTCTTACAGTTTGCTCTAATTCACCTTTACTTATATTTGATGTTGCAAATTTATGAAACTTTATACCTATCTCTCCTGAATCAATAACTGTAATTCTATATGGCTGTACCCATAAAAATGCAAAAAAAAGTATTATACAAGCTGTTAATTTTTTATGTGTTATAATAAAATCGTCAAAAATCGAATCAGTTTTCTTTTTTTCAGAAGCCATAAAATATGTATTTAAATAAAAATTAAAAAAAATATAATAAAATTTAATTTAAAAAATTATTAATTAATAGAATATATTAATTGTTTCTATTTTCCAAAAATTTAGCAAAATCCCATTTAGCACCAAATGATATTAAATCCTTCCATTGCCATTCACCTGCATCAAAACCAAAACTATCTCCTAAGATAGATGCATTAAATGTCAAACCAAATTTATTCCATTCAAATTCTCCTTTTGCTAATGTAATTCCTAAGTCAAAACCTAATTTTTCAAATTCACATTTTGAACCATCATTGAATTCTACTTTTAAGCTCTTAGGAGAACCTCCTATTGATAATTTTAATATATCAAGTTTAAGATTATCTAATAAGAATTTAACATTTTCATTTTCAACATTAGAACCATTTAGTTTAGTTTTTAAACAATCAAATGTAAAATTAATATACGCACATTTAGCATCCTTAGCATCTTTAGGTACTCCAAAATGATCTACAGTAGTACCAAAAATATATTCAAATTTAACATCAACACTTGTTGAAGCTTCACTAACAAACCATAGTTTATTATTACCTTCAATAAGTGATGTATAATCTATATTACATGAAGCATTTAAATTGAATAAATGAGGTCTAAATAAAATTAAATAATCACCCTCTGTACTATCATTATACATTTTATCAGAAAAATCTATTTTGTCATTAAAGAAAAATGACATATCAGAATCATAACCAATACCGAAACTACCTTTTATATCTTTAACAATACTTAAATTCTTTTTCCAGCTAAAATCTAAAAGTATATCCCATTTAAAATAACCACTATTTTTTTCATCTTTTAAAAAATAAGAAAGATCAACAAATGCTTTTAGTCCTGCTTTAAATAACTCATGATCAACATTACATTTTACACCAAAAGCTGGTATGATAAAACTGACATTAGCCATATTACTAGTAGTAAATAGTCTAGTCCAAGCAAATTTGTTAGCTTTCTTTAATATTTCAATAGCTTGAGAATTGTTGTCTGTAGTGAATATTATACCAAAACTTGGATCAAATTTAAATTCTTGACTACCTATATTAGTTTTTAACTCAACAGTATCTCTTATTTCTAAAATCTTTGCATCAGAATTTCTAACATATTCAGACGAAACATAATAAAAACTAAGAATATCTTTAAGATATAAATTTTCATTTATTTGTTTTTCTACAGGAGACCAATAAAATTTAAATTCATCTAAATATATAAGATTTTGTATTCCATTTAAGCCATATTTAATAAAGTTACCAACTATATAATCTTTAAATAATATTATTTTAGCTGATGCATTGATTTTCTTTATTATATCATCTGATGATTCTTCATTGAAATCAAAAAATAAATTACCTTTTGCTTCTACTTCTGTTTTAAAAAAAGGAGCTGCGCCTGTTTTTTTATTTATAACATCTTTTAATATAAAATCTCCATTAAAATTAAGATTTCCAGCTACATAAGAACCATTTTTAAAAACATTATTACTTAAATCTTTTCTAAATTCAGATTCTTTTGTCTCTTCTGGTATACTTGCTTCACTAAATACCTTTCCAAATGTAGAAAAGAATAATACGCTATGTACATATTTTTTATTTTTCTTTAAAAAATCAATCATAGTCACCACTATATTTTTTGTTATATATTAAAACTATAAAAAAAAAATAAACAAATTAAACATAAAA